>TARA_B110000090_G_scaffold65977_1_pt1 | contig 22944 bp, 34 predicted proteins | sample TARA_B110000090 | Tara Oceans TARA_B110000090 (sample SAMEA4397239) | marine metagenome | biome: Polar Biome; feature: [SRF] surface water layer (ENVO:00010504); material: water (ENVO:00002006), including particulate matter (ENVO:01000060) such as... | depth 5 m
AATACTGTTAATGATTTGCGAGGCAAACCACCTTTGGTAATTTTGTTTAGAAGATCAATATCGAACGGCATACGTTCTTCTTTACGATGGTAGAATTCATAACGTTCATCTGAGTCTTCAATAAAATCGTGACCTACCGAAGTATCAAAGCTAATACCCAAGGAATCAGATAACAAATTTGGAATTGAACCTTTGTCGTTGTCTTTGTCTTCGCCATCCATAATTAGAATAGCTTTGCGAATAGAATTAAACAGATCTTTATCTTGACAGAACTTTTCAGTTTCATTTACAAGAAAATCATAATCTGTAGTTTCGTCAGCCTTAAATGTATCAACCATAGACATAACATTAGTATAAGAGTCTTCACTCATATCTTTACGTTTATCAAGGGATATTTTAAGTGCTTCGATTGAAGGAGGGGCTTTATATTGTTCTACATATTCAGAATATGTGTCGAATATTTTTTTCATTGAACCATCATCAAAATACTCGTCCTTGATATAAGGATATACTTTGCGATAGTATGCTTCATTAAATATAAGATTTGATAGTACTGTGGTTTCGATCATTGCCTATTTCCAATTGTAAAGTTGAGTACTGGCGACTAACATAATATCAGCCGCCAGTACATTCAAGTATTATTAACTATAATAATATACATCATATAAATTGTCAACAGTTAATTTCAGCTTTGACCATCATTCTGAATATCGTCAAGGGCTTTTTCAACAGCGGCGTTTTCATCATCATCTTCACGCATAATGGAACCAGAGGCACCAATAGTGAAAGCATTCTTGATATATGTACTAAAGTCAGTTTTCTCAAACATCATCAACCAGAAGTCTTTGTTGTTATTAACCTCTTTAGCACGCATCAATTTGTCAGATAGAACTTCGCCGGTTGCAGGATCAATAGCTTCATACCAACCAACTTTAGGCTTAGTAAGATAACCACCTTTCTCAGCAATTTCCATCAATCCAGACCACTTAACAATGCCGCCTTCCCAAGATACCGAGACTGGAATCTTAGACTTCTCTTTAACATGTCGAGATTTCTCAATGTTAATAATGAAGTGGTAGCCTTGAATTTCTGTACCAACCTTATCTTGTTGGCGTCCGATGATCCAGATTGCATCTGCTGAATAGTAGATACCTGTACCGCCTGAAACAACAGCCTTAGGATACAATCCAATCTCTTGATACGTATGGTTAACGGCAATCAGTGGAATATCTTTAAGGTTTAGGTGTGGTGTTACAATACGGAAGAGAGACTTAAGAGCTTTAGCTCGTGACATATCTGCTACCGATTTACCGTCAAGTGCATCAGCAACTTCTTTCTTAGAAGCGAGGTTACCGATAGAGTCAATAACAATAATGACTTTTTCACCTTTAGTAATATGATCCAACTGGTGTGCAATATCAAACTTAAGTTCTTCAACATTGGTAATTGGTGTATGGACTACGCGATCCATGTCAATACCGAATGATTCAAAGTAAGCTTGAGGTGTACCAAATTCTGCATCATAAAACAATAATACAGCATCTTTGTTACGTTGCATATAAGCACCTGCCATCAACAATGCGAATGCTGATTTAAAGTGCTTAGAAGGACCTGCCAAGACGAGTAGTCCTGGAGTTACGCCACCATCAATACGACCTGATAGTGCTACGTTTACCATAGGCACGTTAGTTGGTGCCATATCTTTCTTACCATAGACTTTGGAATCCAATAGCGGAGCCGACATCTTAATGGTACTGTTCTTAACTAGTCTGTCTAATAGACTCATAATTTATTTTCCTTCAACGATTGATTCCAATTTACCTTTATAAGCCTGAATCTTAGCAACTCGATCTGGCCAGTAGATTGTAGATTTCTCAGAGTTCTTACAAAGATTATCTAAGAATGGTGTGATAGATTTATATAGAAGTTCTAGCCTATATTCAAGATCATCAGCAGCGAGTTTAGAATCAGTTAATTGATCTTCTAACGTATTCTTCTCGCTGTTGATATTCTCAATCGCGTCCTTGGCCGCAGCTTCTTTTTCTTGAAGCTCTTCATCAATGAAGCTGAAGCCAAAGTCGAAATCTAAAACCTCTTCATAGGTTTTATTAACCATTCGCTAGTTCCTTGAAGATCGATAGATCATCATCGTCATCCATAGACATAGCTGTTGAAGCAGCTGGAATTGCATCAGGCAAAGTTGGCGTTGGAGCCGCGGTTGATGTATTACCCATGCTGCTGAGATCAAACTCGTCATTTTCTGCTGTTGCTGGAGTTGAAGCTTCTTCACCAAGTGCAAGTACACGATAAAGTTTTGCTTTTAATTCAGCGTAAGACTTGAAGTTTTTAGGATCAACAAGTTCTTGCAAAGAATGCTCTTCGTTGTAGATACGTTCTAGTTCACCATCATCTTCAGAGACCGGCGAAGGACCATCGAATTCTGATTTGTCGTAGTTAGGATAACCTTCGAACTTACGAATTTTAAGACGGAAGTTAGCACCTTCCCATAGATCGAATGGGTTAACTGGTGTTTCATCTTCAAACTGAGGATTCATAAGATCATTCAATTTATCAAAGATTTTCTTACCGTATTGATACATAAAGACTTTACCATCGTTTTCTGGATTAGCAGAATCTTTAATAACAAGAATGTTAGAGAAGTATTTCAAACGGCGTTTTTGCTTACGTGCAATTTCTTTATCAGACTCAACGCCTGAATTCCACAACTTACCATTGAATTCAGAGACTGGATCGTCTTGATTAATAGTTGTTAGGGAGTTTTCGATGTACCATTGTCCAGTTGGACCTTGGAAACCGTGATCCCATACACGTACGAAAGGCATTTCTTCACCGGCTGATGCTGGTAGGAAACGAATAATGGCAAAGCCGTTACCAGCTTTATCGCGGGTAGCTTTCCACATTTTACCTTCATTGGGATCTGAGTAGCTCTTAGTTGAGATTTTTTCGAGCTGAGTGTTCAATTTTGTTAGAGAAGCTGAACGGTTCTTCTTGAGTGCGTCAAAAGACATATTTTTATTCCTTAATATTGCTGTATATAGCATGGTTATATTTGCGATGTATGTTGTGGATTATAGCCCACCATCTATTTATTAGAAAAAGCGTGCTCGGATTAAATCCTTGTACTTTTTTTCGTCAATCGTCAAGAAAGGTTTGTACTTACTTGATAGTCTTATTATATCACGTGCCACGATTTTGTCAACTACTTCTTTGTCCCAATAAGGAAAAATATTTGCAATACCTGCCATGATACTAAACGTTTCAAGACTAATCTTCTTCTGCATGTACATAGTCATAATAAAAGGATGTCCACCATTTACAGAAGTAAAATTAGCTTGAAAGTTGTCGTCAAGAAGATTTAGATCTGATTTGAAAACACGTGATAGAGTATCCATCTTGCGTTGCCAATCAACATAACGATCTTCACCTTCCTGTTCTATGATTTCACGAATCCAGATATTTGGCTTAACAATCATATTAGCCAACATTAACTGCTCTGGGTTATCTTTCCGTGAAAGCTTCTCGAAGAAGTAGGCGTCATTACGTGTTCTAAACTTATCGAACGACGCTCTAATCTTTCCGCGATATTTTATATAGTCATAACTGTCTGACGTGAAATGCTTTTTCATTGCGAGGTACTTTACATACCACTGAAAAGATTCCTCGTTAGCATAACTTTCCGATGTCTTGATCATCTTTAATCACCAACCTCAAATCAATAGCTTCTGCTCGTACTTTCTCTTTTAGTATAGAGGACTTCTTTACGATATCAGCAACTGTTTCAATTTCCAAATCATTGATGCGGGCATATTCTACCAATGCATCTATATAGTTTATTCCACTTGCAAGCATCTCACGAATGTCGTGATGTACTTTTTCTGGTGTTCTTGGAGCAATCATAGCGATGTTATCCATTTAAAGTTTTAATTCCTGCTACCCAATTTTCAGCAGCGCTTTGAGCAAAATGGATGTTCTTGCCCTCATAGACTTCTTCTTTAAGGAAATCACCATTGATGAAACATCGAATTCCTGCGCCAGATTCAGTTGCGAAATAATCAACTTTCAAAGACTGTCCTGACTTTTCTGTCATAATAGTATTACTCATATTACTTATACTCCTGTATGTTAGATGTTGCTTTTACTTGACCGCAGTATTCACAATGAGCAACAGTTACCATGAACTTGTGTTTACCAATCGGTATGATTGATTTAACACTTATTATATTTACTTTATCACAACAACCATTAATTGTCAACTGTTTTTTTGCTGGATTGCGATTTAAATTTGCGGTGGCTGCAACTGGTGCTATTCTCATCTAATCTAACACCTCAAACAGCACGTTGTTTACATAACGATCTTTATCTTCTTCTGATATACCCATTGCAAGGATAGATCGATGCAAATGTGGATTCATTTTCTGATTAGTGCAGTACTTATTTAATATAGGTATTGTATCACGTTCTGAATGAATTGTCAACTGTTCTAGGTTATTTAAGTAGTAATCTACTAAATCATTTGTAATAGCCATAAACTGATCTAGCTCTTCACCATCTCTAATGTTACCAACAGCAAGCATATTATCTGAAAAGATTTCTTTAGCCCAAGGTGGCAACTCGCGAGGTTTGTTCCACTCTAAGCCTTCAACCTTATCTCTCATGTATTCATGCATTACGTGGTCGTGACCATGAAGCGGTGAAAAGTCCATAAAGGAACCGGTGATTTTCTTAGGACCAGCTACGATATCAAATCCAAGAATGGGTAGTTCATAACCACCTTCAGGGAATATATTGATATGCATTAACCAAAGACCTTTACCATCTTCTGGTTTAATTGTTTTCAGATGGCATTTATACACTTCATCAGAGTGCCAGAAAGTATCATTCCAACCAGCAAAATGCAGATCTTCGGTGTACTTCGGGTTGTCGTAACGATGAAAATGCGTATCAAACTTATCTGATAGCGTTTGAGCGTAATCATCTAATCTATTCCAAAGTTCCATATGTGCCCCTCCACTCAGGATTTATGTCAGCTTTCAATATAACTTTAAGCCGTGTTTTTGTTTCGCCATGTCTAGTAAGATACGTTTCAATCTCGTCTGTTGTTAACCATTCAGAAGTATAACAAAATACTGGAGATTTGTAACTTGGTTTTTGGCGTGTTCTCATAGTTACTCTACGCGAGAAAAACTACATGAACCATCATCATTTACTATCCATTCTATATTATCACCTACTGATAAGTTTGCAGCTTTTAACAGTTCAGTAGGTAGTTCAAGGAAAATTTCCCCAGTGAAGGGATCCTCCTGTACAAACAATGTGTTCATTTATTCTTCCGATCTCTACGGGCTTTTGCCCAAGCGTTAGTTATCTTTGTTTCAATAACACCTTTAACATTTTGGCGTTTAGCACGAGCAGTTTCTGAACGACCTCGGCGATATGCCTGTGTCATGTCTTTACTAGGCTCAGATACTGTATCATCTTCTAGCTCGTCTGTGATACTTGTTTCTTCCAATTGCGCTTGCATAGAATGTCTCCTTACTGTTGAATGATTTCTTTAGATAGTTCATCAAATAATTCTGACGCGAAGTCAAAGCATTTTTTAGCTTCATCAGCCATATCATCACTAAGAAGCGTTCTAAATTCTTCAATAAGAACTTTAGTATCTCCATTGAACTCGTACATTAGACCAGAGCCAGGAGTCTTCTTCTTGATAATCTGTCCGCCATGCAATTCACCAAAATGACGAACATACATATTAGCTAATAGTGCTTCATTGTTATCAGATGCTTTTAATGCGTCGACGTGGGCAATATACTTATCTACAGACTCTGGATATTCGCCTGGAGGTTCAAAGCCAAACAATTCTTCAAGCTCACGAATGTCTTGGAAAATACGAGGTGCTCGATGAATAGCGATAAGATTAGGTGGGATGATTGTAACACGCTCAAGTACCTTGTATGCAAGATACTGACAACATAGGAATTTGTGATATAGCTTTGGTTCGATGTTGCCTGAGATAAGCTCTTTAGCAAACAACCTACGCTCGGCAGATTGATGATGTGCCCAAGTAAGTTCTTTTAGTTTGTTCGACATAATATACTCCGTTTTCATGTCCCATAAATTTATTTATAAAGACTTGTGATTAATCTTCGGCAATCCACACATTGATAGTAACCATCTTACCGTTGTGTTCTTTAAAAACTGCATAGTCTAGCCCTGCTTTATGTAATGCTTTTTGCAGGGCTATCATTTTAGGTGTTTTAATCATTACAAAGACTTTCTTAATTCACCGTGGTTGCCTTCGTGATTAGGTGCTACCCACCCCACCGGTTTGATAAGGTCTGGTAAACCGAACTTGTTAGGACGACCTTCTTTAACTCCGACGCTTTTGACCATGTTAGCTTCCAACACTCTATTCCAAGCAGAGTTAGCATCAACACCAAATACATCGAGAGTACCAATAGCAAAAACACACATGTCGATAAGACCATCCACGATTTCTTCAGGATCTGTTTTAGCGACATCGCCCACGAACTCATACTTACCATCTTCATTAACAACCAAGTCCATATCAGCAGCTTCTGCAGTTTCAAGTAACTCCTCCAAACACATGTTCATACGGAAAGTAAGATACTTCGCCATAAGTTCTGTGTCGCCCTTATTGGTTTCAAACCAATCCTTAACACCAAACTTGTCGTGCATGTTTGTAATGTCATTAGCCCAATCGCTCATAAAATATTCCTCTCATAATTTAGGTTATGCTTTAATTATACACCAGTTATTGAATATTGTCAACAGTTAATCTTCAATTCTTCGTTGCCACATAACTGGATATTCTTCTTCATAAACAGCTGGCGCTGGCTGCTTAAATGCTTCTTGAATTTTCCATCTAAGTTCAGCACGTTCTGCTATTAGTTTGTTAACAAATTCTTCTGGGGCCTTTTCAGCCTCAGCCGCTTCAATTAACTTGTTGAGTTGTATGAAGCGGCCTTTCGGGGTGTCATAGTTCATATCAATATCCTTATACAAAGAAATCATCTAGTGTTGCAATCTTTACCCCAGACCAACCAACAGCTTCAAGTATAGCTTGCAGAGGACTTAGGAATACTTTTTCGAATTGTTTTTCGTAGTCAATAAAATCATGTAATCCAAATTCAGCTGGTAGTACACCTGGAAACGATATAATGTTTTCTTTGATTGGATTAGGGGTTTTAAGATAAACGTACTTGATCTTGTCGCCGCCAGATACTAGTGATAATTTCTTACTTAGACCGTGAGCATCTAGATAGTGGTTATATAGAATACAGCCACGAACGTGCATTGGGCAACCTTTCTTATACATGTTACCATTACCACGTTCACGATACTTATCAATGTTATCAGTACCAGAGTTGCGACCGATAGCTTCAGGCGGCAAACTGTAGAACTCTTGGCGGAAAGTTTCAATAAACTCTTGAACTGCAGCTTCATCACCATTCATAATAACATCGAATGAACCACGTAGCTTATCACGACAAACTTCTGGAGTAGATGAACGAACTGATTCAAGACCGGTTACTGAGATCTTAGGCTTATCATAGTGAACACCTTCAGAGTTGAGTGTATTCATAATGTAACGCTTCTTAGCAATGAACACTGTTTTATCAGTAATCTTTTCGCGTTTCATTACCATAGCTTGGCGATATGCACCCATGTCAGATGCAAGCTTAATATAACCATTTTCAATGACTTCTTCAATCTTAAGCTGGCATACTTTATCGAGATACTCTTCACCTTGCTTACGAGTAACGTCAGTGGTACCAAAACCTTGTTGAACGAATGGAGCCATGTCAACATAGATTGAATCGGTATCAATATAGATGATATAGTCTTTATCAGTCTTTAGGATCCTGTTCATATAATCGTTAACAGACTTTTGTGCATATCGAATTGATAGCTGGCCTGATGTTGTAATTGCTTCAGCCATGTCGTTAATATAGTACAAGAAGTAAATATTAGCGGTAGCACCATACAACGAGTTCATGGCAATTTTGATGGCCATTTGCTGGTTATGAAGGTTATTAGCTTCACGTTTAAGTGCTGCTTTTTCAACAGGATCAGTTGCATTTTCAAGTTCTTGTTCTACACCAAGCATCTTCTTCTTAATAATAGAACGATTACCGTAGTATTCATCGATTATTGAAGGAATAACACCTTTGAATTCATTAGTAAAACATGCACCGTTAGCTGCAACTGAAATAGTCTTATCATCGTTTTTAAACTTGCCTTCGAGTACCATGTCTTGTGAAACATATTCACGACGGTCTTCAATGTAAGTTTCTGGTGACATGTTATATTGCAACATTAAGTGTGGATATAGAGAGTTAAGATCGAATGATACAACCCAAGGATGCATGCCAACTTTTGGATCCTTAACATAACCACCCACAAGATCACCTGCTCGTGCACCTGGACCTTCTTTAAGGGGTGGAACAGTACCTTCAGCGATTAGTTTACGATAGAGGGTTGTTTCCCAAATGCCAACAGTACCAAAGGCATCATTGTAGTTTACACCACCGCCATAAGCAACAGTCATAACTAGAGATAGCAGACCTGTTTCATCTTCAAAGCGCTGAATGAGCCACGTATCTTTAAGGTTATAATCGAGATAGAGTTGTGGATTTTGCTCGTAAAGTGCAGTAAGACTGCCATACTCAGAGTAATCAAGTTTTGCTTCACCGAGTACAACGTTAGCAATATGATCGAGCTTCCATGATTCCTGTGGGCCATACTTAAAGCCAAACTTCTTGAAAACATCCATGTAATCGACTACAGCAACACCAGAGATTTCATACGTTTGTTGCATCTTACCAAAGAATTCACGACCTGTTTGACGAATAGTGCGCCAAGGAGATAAGTCTTTAGCAAACTCGTCACCGAACAAAGAATTCATACGTGTAATAATGTATTGAATATCGAAGTAAGCTACGTTCCAGCCAGTAACAATATCCGGATAATCATTCATCCATAGTTGTTTAAAGCGACGCAGCAGCGCTTCTTCAGTATCAAACTTCGTGAAGTGAATGTTATCTGGATCAATATCAAGCAGAGTCTTAGACTTGTCGTAATCTTTACGACCAAACAGGTGGTAATCATTAGACTTTGAAGACTTATAAGCGATAGAGGTAATTTCTTTATCAGCGAGATTCATATCTGGATAACCGTCAGAAATATCAACCTCGATATCAAATGACGCGATATTAATTTTAGTAATATCAAACTCTACTTTGTTTGGATATTTTTCTTGAATGAACTGTGCAACATAGTTTGTACTACCAGCAATTTGCATACCGTGTACATCTTTATATTGTTCAATCCAATCTTTAGCTTCTCGCATTGTATCCATTTTGATAGGAGACAACGGACGACCGTTTACCAGAGACTTGTACTGAGTTTCAGTATCTTTTTTGCCACTAATAAAGAGTGTAGGAGAATATTTTACTTTGCGTTCAAAACGCTTACCATTCTCGTAGCCACGCCACAAGATACTGTTTGCATACCGCTCAACGGATGTGTAAAAACTTGACATATTTGATCCCTATTCATAATATAAGACTATAATAACATAGCAATGCAGAAATGTACACAGTTATTTTCGAGTATCAATCTCAGACTTTATTTCATCATTTTGATCGTCTTTAGCAATGAGGTAAGCTATACCTCGTATATCGGCTAGTATGTTATCACACTGGATTCTATCATAGTCAGGTTTTGCATTTCTAATTCTGTGTAGCTCCATTGCTTTATCATGCATTACATTAATTCTTTTGATAAGGTCTTCTACTGTATGATTCATACTCTCTCCTTTACACTGCTATTTCGCTGAAGTTTTTAACTTTGTCGAATTTGATGTGGGACATGAACTTGTCGCCAAATTGGTGTCCACGGTGTGAGATAACAAAAATATTATCATCTGAGTTTAAGTTATGTAGTGTGTCGATTAACATTTCAATTCCAACGCCATCTAAAGCACCATCTAGTGTTTCATCTAGAATAAGTAGATTAGTTGATACTGAGTTGCGTAGCTTGGCAACTGCACGCCAAGACAACATAATCGCTAGTGTGATACGTAGTTTCTCACCTTCAGAGAATGAAGCATAAGAGAAAGTATCACGGAATCGAGATTTGATTATCTCATTAAAGTTTTCATCAAGCTGGAAGTCTACAAACAAATCGAACGCTTGTAAATACTTGTTGATGAGCTTATTCATTACCGGAACATATTGCTTAATGATCTTAGCTTTGATACCACCATCTTTGAGCATTGCTGCAGTAACACTGATTACTTCTTTCTCGTTATATAGTTCAGTTTGACGTGCTTCAATTTCATTTAGAGTGTTACTATATTCAAAGAGCTTAGTCATGTCAACTGCTTCAACCTCTTCTTCAGCAGAAGTTAATTCGTTCTTATATGATACTAAAGCATTCTTAGCAACTTTAATTGTTGCACGTTGATCACCAATACCAAGATTGATAGTACGCATTTGATCTTCAAGTTTTGAGATGGCACTAAGACGACCGTCATATTCTGAAGACTTTACAGCAAGTTTCTCAAGACCATCCATTAACGCAGTTACTTTAATATCTTTATCTGTAATGATACCAGCTTTGAAAGCTTGCTCAATACCTTGCTTACACGTAGGGCAATCATCGTGATCTTTATAGAAAGATAAATCTTTTTGATGTGAACGCATTTGGCTTTCAATATCGCGACGAAGAGACTTGGCTTTTTCTGACTTAGCTTGCATATCAGGCTTATCTTTAATATCATCTAATACAACATCAAGTGCAGCATTCTGTGTCTCAATAATAACCTTAGCATTCTCAATATCTTTAAGGTGAGCACTCATCTTTTCACGAATCTTCTCAGCTTCGACTTCTTTCATCTTACGAATAGAAGCATTATGATCTTTAGCTGAATCAATACGGGTTTCTACCAGATCTTTTTGGTATCCGTTCTCCTTTATGCTTTCTTTATTAGAGCTAGTCTTTTCTTTCAATAACGTATTCATTGTGCTGAAGATCTGAATATCGAGTAGATCCTCAATGATTTCACGACGACCATGCGCTGGAAGTTCCATAAACGGTACGTATGTAGCACTACCAAGAATTACAATCTGAGTAAACGACTTATAGTTTAACTTAAGAATGTTTTGCTCAAGATATGTTTGGTAATCACGAACAGCTGCATCTTGGTCAATCAGTACATCATTAACAGCAATCTCGAAGAAGTTTGGCTTGATACCACGTCTAATCTTATAATCCTTAGAGCCAATGCTGAAATCGATCTCAGTCACAAGTTCTTTCTGATTAATAGAGTTAACAAGTTGTGGCTTACTAATCTTACGAAAAGCTTTGCCATATAGAGCAAACGTAATAGCATCAAGCAGAGTTGATTTACCACTACCGTTAGATCCACTAATTAAAGTAGTCTTGCTCTTATCAAATAATATTTCAGTAAATACATTGCCTGAAGATAATACGTTCTTATAACGGATCTTCTTAAAATTAATTTTCATTATAAATTCTGTGCCTCAACATATAGTTCGTCAATTAATGTTTTGATCTGTACTTTATCAACCTTTGTTTCTAAAGAATTGATATAGTCGTGCAAGATGTCTTTTGTATCTTTCGTTTCATCTAGTATCTCGTCAAGACCTTCACCTTCAAGGTTAAGAGAATCTTCGATAGCTTTAACATCAGCTGCACCAGCATCAGTCAACTTATTAAGAAACAAATCATAGATGTATGGATTAGTTCTATTCTTAACAATAACTTTAATAAAAGTATCTTTAAGAGCACTTACATCTAAGTTTGCGATATCTTCAATAGTCATATCAGCATCATCATATTCTATTTTGTGGAATATAACATTAGGATTCAAGATCCATTCAAGTTCACGAGTTTCAGTATCTAGTACACGAAATCCACGTTTACCTTGATAGTCTGACCAAGTCATCTCATAAGGAGAACCAAGATATGAAATATTGTTATATGTAGAAGGATGATGGAAGTGACCAGAATAAACAGCTTCGAAGTTAGTGAATACGTCTCTAGTTAGACCGTGATCACATAAGTGACCCTTGTCCATTTCAAACCCTTGAATAGAGAAGTGACCCATGCATACTTGCGCAGAAGATTCACGGATATTAGTCATCATTTCTTTATAGTTACTATTATTAATCCAAGGAACCATTAAGAATTTTGTAGAACCAATATCAATTTCTTTAGCTTCATTCTCGTAGATGTTGAAATCAGGATACTCACGTAAAAGCAAATTCATAGAGTTTACTTCGTTAGTGTTGGTGTAATACGTAGTGTGATTACCAACAAGACCATGATATTCAATACCACGTTTTGCAATTTGATCAAAGAAGAATTGCTTACCACGTTCAAGAGAAACATAGTTAATAAACTTACGACGATCAAACGTATCACCAAGATCAAAAATAATCTTAATGCCATGTTCGTCTATATAAGGAAAGAACACTTCAGAAAAGAAACGTTCTTGATGATCTAAAAATAATTTAGAATCACCTCTAACACCAATATGCATATCTGTTACAATTGCTATTTTACTCAATTTTAATCTCCGGTAGAGGTAGAGTCGTCGGCTTCTGCTGAAAGTCTTGCTTCTTCTTCTAACTTTTTAGCAGCCTCTGTTTCTTTCTTCTTAGCTTTGTCTTTAGCTAACTTATCTTCAAAGTCTCTTACGAAATCATTCATGTAATCTGCACTAGTATTTAAGTTAAGATCTACACCATCGCCTGTGTATGTACCACCAGTAGCAATCATATGCTGAGAAGATTTAAAGCGAATATACATCTGCTTCTTCTCTTTAGCGATCCTACGTAAGAATGCATACCAAATGATCTGCGTAAAATAAGCAAACGGATTAGAAGATTTTTCTGGATTAAAGTTGTTAATATAAAGGAGACAATTCTCAATACCATCTGAGATCATATCTTCTTTATATGAGTAACCAGAAAAGTTTGGCTTAGTTGCAAGACGTGTACCGATCTGAAAAATACATGTTCCAATATAGTCTGGAACTCGTGGGCGATCGTCACCAGCATCTTCAGCCTCACGACAGGATTTTTGGTATTGAACTAGAGCTTCTAAAAAGTCTGGGTTATTTACGTAATTTCGTGTGGCTCTTTTAGCCATGATATTACCTCCTTGATTGATTTAATACTATATTAACACAGTTATGCACTGCTGTCAACTAGTTTGTTGCACCGAGTAGAAATAATTTATTTTGAAATAAGTGAAAATAAAGGTTGACAGCTTCTCAAAGCCGTGTATAATAGGGTTATGCCCTTTAAACAATACTAATCAATCCACTATATGTTAACAGTAAAGATCTTAAAGTTAAACTGTTGAGTACCATATATGTCTATCCTCTTCTTAAAATGAAGTAACGTGTAATTCTCAAAACTTCCATGTGTTAAATCATCAGTAATATCATATAATGTTGCCTTATCGGCGTCGTTGCCCTTTCTTAGGGCACGACCAATTGATTGCAATACTTTGACTTCAGACTTAGAACCAGAAGCGAATATGATGTTATCAAGTTTCTTGAGGTTGATACCCGTTGAGAATGTACCATAAGATGCAAGAATATCATGTTGTTTGATAGGATCATTCTCTACTAAATGTCTGATACGCTCACGTTCCTCTCCCTTGACTGCTCCATAGATAAAGTGTAGTTCTCTACCTTCTTTGCGTAACATAGGTTCAAGCAACTTACCATGCTTCTCAACAAGATCAAACAAGACCAAATTGTTCTGACCTTCGAGAGACCATAGAAGATTTCTGATAAACATATTTCTTTTATGATTGTTTACAAGGAATTCACGCTCAGCAGGATATTTCTTTTGTGGCTCTTTGATTTTCTTGAATTCAGTATAGAAAGCTTTCTTAGCCTCTTTACTATGAGCAAGCACAATAGCTTTGATATTAAAGTCAGCTACAGTTCCTTGATCAATAAGATCCTTGGTAGTAACATGACTACGAACAGAACCAAAGCAACCCTCTAGAACAAGACGGTGTGTTTTACTTTCTTCTGATTTTAAAGTACCAGTAAAGCCGTGACGATAATAACATTCATCAAGACCTTCCATAATCTTTTGTAATGATTTAGCTTGGAATAAATGGGCTTCATCTCCAAGAGCAACTTTAAATTGGCTCAACCAATCTTTACCGACTTTCATCAGTGACTGCCAAGTAGAGATAACGATAGGATGATTTGTGTTCTTATCAACACCACCTTGAATCTTATAGATATCGTTTTCATCACAACCGTAATCAACAAAGTCACCAGCCATCTGATGTACTAATGATATAGTAGGTACGATAATAAGGGTACGATGTTCAAATGCTCGAAAGTAATGCTGTTGAATCAAATAAATGATTAACGATTTACCCGAGGATGTTGGAGATAAAGATAAAGAACGACTGTCTCTAATAGCATCTACAACATATTGATTTTGATAATCACGTGGTACGAAAGGACAATTAACTTCTTTAGCTAATTGATAACCGTAATCTTCTGGTGTAGGTTCACCATGCAACAAATGATCTGGAGCATTGAGAGTGTAGCCACGGTCTTCACAGAATTTTTTAAGGCGAGGGAATAATCCTACATATAGAACAGGACGCATTGGTTGATAGAGTCTAATAACTCCATCCCACATTCTATTCTTATAAGCTGGAGACCATTCATATCCAGCAGGTTTGAATGAGAAGTATTCGCTGATTTCCATTGCGGTACCAGGATCTGCTCGTACAATTAGATGCACAGCATTCTTTACTTCTACATTGATTATATCGGTCATATATCACCTTGTTACATTATCTATTATACTACTATTTATAAAGATTCTCAAAGTTCCAAAGTGATACGCGAAGTGATACGTTTCTAGTTAGTACTCACCGTGCTGGAACTTCAAAATATCGATCATTGACTTGATGATAAAATTTCTTGAATGAATTGTTTTAATAATATCTTCGAGGAAATTAGCTCGTGCTGAGTGATAATCAATTCTAAGACTAAGACGAATAACTTCTTTATCAGCCTGAATGTGTTTATCTAAATCATTACGGATAATTTTTCTGGGGTTAGGTTTCCAGCCGAGATCCTTGAGATCTTGTTCTGCCATAGAACCATCTAACCATTCGCGCTTATTAAGTTCAAGCTCTTTATAATCATACTTAAGCTTTTTGACTTTTAATGCTTCTTTATAATAGAGACTATAATACTTGTTATGTAGCTCTGGAATTCTTTTAGACTCGCCACCTAAGTTTGATTCATCAATCTTGCAGTCCGCTGCCCAGATATCGCTTATGTCGTCCGTACTGCTTATCATCATAATATAATAACCCTTTGGTCTGTGAATGTTTTACATTTCTATTGTATCACAGGTAAATCTAAATGTCAACCAATTTTTTCAAACTTCATATTGTCGTATCTAAAAGTAACGGTAGCTTCAGGGTAATCTACATCAGTAGCCCTAACATCTAATGGTACACCACTAAGTGACGTTGGGAAACAATCTGTGAATGTAAACTTGATGTTAGCGTTTCTAGCACTGTTCTCTATAATAATAGAGATATCAGATCTTGCTCCGTCTTTGGTTGCCTCGAGATTGAGTCTTTGCTCTGTAGATTCTGGAGTACCCATGCCTTCCATCCACCTAAGAATTTCTTCATAGTTTTTCATATTCTCATCTACTATAAAGGATAGGTCTAGATCAGAATAATCCATACGATCTGGTGTCTGAAAGATGTTATGTATAGGAGAGGCTACCTGCGGTGCCGTCATACTCAGCTGTGGTAGTTGTACCCGTTGAGTAGTGAATTCCGTTTGTGGAAGCCTATCGATAACAATTTTGAACGAGACTGGTGATAAATAATTTGTAGTCATTTGCATTTTTCCTATTGACAGTTAATCCATCTTGACTTATAATACTATTTATAAATACAGCCACTAAAGCATCAGTGGTTACTATTTACATAAGCTGCTGAAAAAAAAGGTTGACATTCAGTTGAGTATGGTATAGAATGGATACATTAATGAATCTTGTGGAGAATAACTTTGAGTGAACAATTTAGAATTCTAACTGCACGGCAACATGTTCGTGAACGTATTGGAATGTATATGGGCTCAAGCTCTCAAGAAGAGATCGAGCGTTTCGTAATGGGCGAATGGAAGACCGCAAGGTATGTTCCAGCCTTATCTAAAATGGTCGATGAAATTCTTGACAACTCTATCGATGAAGCGATTAGAACTCAGTTCAAATTTGCTAATAAAATCGATGTGTCAGTTAAGAGCGGTGTTATTGTTGTTACAGATAATGGTAGAGGAATTCCACAGGATGAAGTCTTTGACGAGACTAGTGGTGAGAAAATTCTTCAACCAGTTGCTGCATGGACACGAGTAAATGCTGGTACAAGCTTTGACGATAGTCGAGTTACTATTGGCACAAACGGTGTTGGTTCAGCAGCTACTAACTTCCTTTCATCTAAGTTTGTAGGTAGAACTTGGAAGAACGGTACTCGTATTGAAGTTAGCTGTAAAGACGGTGGTGAAGATGTTAAAGTATCTGTTAAAAAGGGTATTGAAGGAAGCGGTACTGAAGTATCATTTGTTCCAGACTATGCATTATTTGAAGTAGATAGTCTTGAAGCTCTTGATACTATTGCTCTTGTCGAAGATCGTATGACTAGTCTTCAAATGGCATTCCCTGAAATTGCTTTCTCTTTTAATAAGAAGCGTATCAAAGTAAACGATCTTAAGAAATATGCCAAATTGTTTGTTGGTGAAGATGGTGACTTCGTTATAGATAAAACTGAAAACCTTTCATTCTTCTATGCTCCATCAGAAGATGGTTTCCGTTCTAACTCTTTTGTTAACGGTGTTAATACTCGTCAAGGTGGTACATACGTAGACTTCTTAACCAACGGTGTTTTAGAAGAACTCGGTACTATGATCAAACGCAAGCATAAGATTGAAGTTGCTAAGTCGACTATAAAGAACGGTCTTACTTTTGTAATGTTTGCACGAAACTTTATTAATCCGAAATTTGATTCACAAACAAAAGAACGTTTAACGAATCCTATGACTAACGTTCGTGACCACTCAGTTGAAGCTGGTGTAAAAGATGCAGCTACAATTGCTCGTAAGATTATGGCAATGCCATCTATTATTGATCCAATCGTAGAAGCACAACTCGCTAAGAAAATTGCTGCTGATCGTCGAGCTGCTACTTTAGCTCAGAAGAAACTCCGCAAGGTAAAGGTTGCAAAGCATATCTCAGCTAATCGTGATGATGCTACTCTTAAGATTGTAGAGGGTGACTCAGCTATGGGATTCCTGCTGAAGGTGCGTGATGCTAATAAGGTTGGTGCTTACCCACTGCGTGGTGTTATCATGAACACATGGGACATGAAACCAGCAGATGTTCTTAAGAATAAAGAATTATCAGAATTGGTATCAGTTCTTGGATTAGATATTACTGATCCAAACAGCGTTGATGATATGACTTATAAGTATATCGCAACACTAACCGACGCCGATCACGATGGCATTGGACACATTAGTCCTCTGTTAATTGCTTTCTTCTATAAGTTCTGGCCTCGTCTATTACTAGAAAAGAAAGTTAAAATTACTCGTACACCAATTATGATTTCTACTAAAGGTAAAGATCTTAAATGGTTCTACACTTATGAAGAAGCTTCAGAGTTTAAAACAACACAGTCTGGTTGGAAGCACCGCTATATTAAAGGACTCGGCTCTTTACAAGAAGAAGAATATTCTACTATTATTAATGAACCTGTATATGATACCGTAACGGTTGATGATGCAAGAACATTCGAAATGATGTTTGGTAAAAATAGCCAACTTCGTAAAGACTATATGATGGCATAGATGAAATAATTACAAAGGATTGATAACATGGGTGTTCATCGCCAAAAGGAAGAAGACAAGGAAGATAAAGATTTAATTGCGGAATATTTTGCTCGTGGTGGCCAAGTTACAAAGATTGAAACGAAGCCACTCGATTACGCACTTGGTATTAGTAATTTTACATGGGGTAAAAAGCTAACAAAAACAGAACGAGTTGCAAAAGAGAAAAAAATAGAGGTAGAAAAAAATGACTGATGATCGTAACAATGTACTACAAGCAATTATGGTGGAAGCTCATAAGGAGCACGCCCTCGGTCACATTGCAAAACATAAAATGAATGTTGAAGTATATCTTAATAATCCTGCAGGTATTGGTGAACACGCAGATGTGTTTGAAGCAATGGAATCTGAAATCTTGCAAATGGCAAAATACCAAGACATTCTTGATATGCTAAATAAATATTTTAGTTAAAATCAAAATAACTGTTGACAGTCGCTGAGTAATAGTGTAGAATATACATAATAATTAATTAAGGAATCGGTACATTATGAGTCTAGACGCATTTATGACTGAAGAAACAAGTAAGACCTCTTTAGGTGATTATCCTATTAGTAAGGTAGCTTCTAACGAGTGGAAGTCTTTCGCCATGTACACAGTGGAATCAAGAGCGATTCCTAACATGATTGATGGACTAAAGCCTGTTCAAAGGTTCTACCTTTACTCGTCACTTATCAACTCCAAGCGTGACTTCAAGAAAGTCTCGGCTGTTGCTGGTATTATTAGTGACTATGGATATAACCACGGAGAGGCATCAGCAGCAGGGGCGGGTCAGTTGATGGCCGCAACGTGGAACAACAACATCTGTTTAGTCGAAGGTAGAGGTTCCTTTGGTACTCGACTAATTCAAGAAGCTGGTGCTGCACGTTATGTCTATACTCGCTTGAGTGGAAACTTTGAGAAGTATATTCACGACATCGATCTCGCCCCTGCACACGACGATCCTGAGCATGAACCACCATCGTTCTATGTGCCTGTAATACCGCTAGTGTTAGCTAATGGTACTAAAGGTATTGCCACAGGCTTTGCTACAAACATCCTTCCACGAAGCTTAGAATCACTCTCTGCTTCAGTTCGTGAGTACTTGTCTAGTGGTACTATTGCTAAGAAGCTTCCAGTGTCCTTCCCTGAATTCAAAGGTAAGACTGTTTATAATACTGTTGAAGAACGATTTAATGTATTTGGTAAGTTTAAAAAGTTAAGCAAAACAGTATTACAGATTACTGAAGTACCGTACGGATTTGATCGTGAAACTTATGTTAAGATCCTCGACAAATTAGAAGAAGAAGGTGATATCGTTTCTTACGATGATCTATGTGATAAGTCTGGTTTCTCTTTTGAAGTCAAGCTTAAGCAGAATACTTCAGCTAATTGGAACGACGCCAAGATTACACAGAAGTTTAAGCTAAGTAAACCACTGAGTGAAAACCTTACTGTAATCGATTATGATGGCAAGCTTCGTGAATATGAAGATGAACGTGAGTTGATTAAAGACTTCTGTGAATATCGCATTGGTATTCTAGGTAAACGTATTGAGTTGCGCAAAGAAGAGTCACTAGAAGCTGCTCGATGGTTAAATTCTAAAATGCAGTTTATTCAAGCTGTTCTTGATGATAAGATTGTCTTTAAGAATAAGAAGAAGAAAGATGTAATTGTTCAAATGACTAGTGCTCATATTGCACTTATTCATGACGATGCTGAAAGACTACTTCGTATTAATTTCATGAGTCTTACAGATGAAATGGTTAAGGATCTTGCACGAGATATTAAAGTTGCTGAGAAGCAGTTTAAGTTCTGGTCTAAAGAAACTCCAAAGAATCAATTCATCTCAGATTTAGATGATATGAACACCAATTAACTATTGACAGATCTGCTTAAATGATCTATAATGGTAATACGAAAGCAATTACTCGCAAAGGAATAGAATGTTTAAGCTATTTAACAGAAAGACCATTGAAGGTGTTAACCTCGATGATGACATTAATTATGATCTAGATATTTCGCCGGTTCCCGATAGTGAGTACAACGAATTTCAGGAATTATCTCTCAATGAATGTTTCGCGGTTATCCTAGAGCGCCTTGACAATATTGAAGCAAAAATCGATAAGATTAAATGATTATCGAGGTGTACGAACTAGATGTTTCGCTAACAACAAACTTTGTTAAATTCTGTTGTGATGAGCTTGGGGTATACCCAGAACTAATAACTATAGAAGGATGGGAGACACCGCTCAAGGGTGGAGCGCTAGGACTCTGTTATGAAGCTAATTCTAAAGAAGACTATGTCATTATGGCATTAACTAAGAATAGAAACACTACACAGATATATAATACAATAGCACATGAGATGATTCACGTCAAACAATTCATGACACAGAATCTTAGTGAAAATGTATGTACAGAAAATAAGCCAGTGTATACAGAACGTTGGTATGAAATCGAAGCAGAGAAAAATAGTTTCGAATTAGTGAAAAAATATGTTGACATTCTGTACAATGCAGTGTAATATGTATATAGGAGGTAAACAAATGAAGAATATTTTATTAGCTAGTTCACTAATTGCAGCAACTATTTCAACCGCTGCTTCAGCTGATCAATACAATACTAAAGTCTGGGATGTGTATACCAACCAGATTGTGCAGACACCAAAGCGTGTCGAAGGTTGCCATACAGTTGATGTACCCATCTATAAAACTGTTGATGTTAACGGTAGTGCAGGTGATGCAATAGCCGGTGGAGTTATTGGCGGTGTGATTGGTAATCAATTTGGTAATGGTAACGGCAAGGATATTTTAACTGTTCTTGGTGTTATCCTTGGTGCCAAATCTGCAGATAAAACAGAGCAACGTATTATTGGATATAACAAAGTCCGACGTTGTACTAAAGATATTGTTTACGAAAATACTACGGTTAAGACTTATAGCCATTCGGTTATTGCATTTACGCAAGACGGTGTTAAACAAAGGTTGGAGTTTCAAAAATGAATGAAATCACAGATATGGTTTTAATGAATATTGCTTTTTGGACTGTGTGGGGATGTATTTCATATCTACCAGTGTATCTTTGCCAAAGGGTAATTGATACGTATTAAAATTTCGTCTCCTTAGTACAATTGGATAGTGCAACAGCCTTCTAAGCTGTAGGTTGCAGGTTCGAATCCTGCAGGGGACGCCACTAATTTAAAATGAGGAAAAATTATGAATGATGTTGTAACGGTAGTCGCGGCTACAGGAGAATATGTTGGTCGTCTATTAAAGATTGATGAAACTGGTATTGAGCTTAAGAGTCCACGGATGATTACGTTCGAAGGTGAATCAATGGGATTTGCTCGTGGTATTGCTGCAACTGGTACCGTTGATCCAGAGTCAATGATTATCTTAGCACCAATTTTTATGACTCCAACTGATGAAGAAGTTGCTAAAGCTTGGCAGACTGCAACGTCAGGACTTATTCTGTAAACAACAAGCTCGCTCCCGTGTTGGAATTGGTAGACAATGTTGACTTAAAATCAATTGCCGTAAGGCGTACCGGTTCGAGTCCGGTCGGGAGTACCAGAATCGAAAAAGGGTTTATAGTAGAGAAGTGGCAAACCTGAAACCCTGCAGCGAAAGCTAATACCCATTAAGATCGCCAGTTAGGTCACTCACTGTTAAATACAGTATAATATAACTAATAATTACAGGAGATTACATTATGAATGTACTAGTAACAGGAGCAACAGGCTACATTGGTAGTCATGTTTCCAAAATTTTGCACGAACGCGGTCATAATGTTACTGGTTGGGACACTAATATTCATGGTGAACACAACGATGTTTCTCAATATCTACATACGTTTGATACACGAGACATAACAGATCCATACGCTAGTGGCAATTTTGATGCAGTAGTTCATCTTGCTGGTCGTAGTGTTGTACCACAATCTTTAAAAGAACCAACAGAATACTATCGTGTAAATGCTATGGGTACTGCTAACATGCTCGATAAGGTTAATACACCACACTTCATCTTTGCTAGTACTTCAAGCGCATGGGAAATGGCTTCTCCATATGCTAAGAGTAAAGTAGCAGCTGAAGATATTATTAAGGAGAAAGCAAGTGGGTACACTATTTTCCGCTTTTTTAATGTATCTGGTACTGACGGTGTTAATAGGCAACTTGGCGCTCCCAGTCATCTTATTCGTGTTGCTGCTATGGCTTGTGTTAACGAATCTCCCGAGATTAATATCTTTGGCGATGACTATGATACTCGCGATGGTACTTGTATTCGCGACTACATTCATATTCTCGATCTGGCTGGTGCAATAGTAAGAGCTGTAGAACAAGGTCCTACTAATACACCGTATGAATGCCTTGGTAGTAATGAAGGATACTCTGTAAACGATGTTCTAGACACGATGGAAAAGGTTACTGGTAAGACTATTAAACGTAATATTAAAGGTCGCCGTGAGGGTGATGCAGTGGCTAGTGTGGTCGATACACTAAGTGATTACTGTATACTTACCAAGTCACTCGAAGATATGTGTTCAGATCAATATAAGCTGGAACTATCATGAAGATATTAGCTGGTGTATTATTAAGCTTGTTGTTTATCACGTCTGCAGAAGCAAGTGAGGGTAACACCGCTGCTAAAGAATGTCTATTAGCTAACGGATATACTCCACAAAAATTCCACACATTTAACTTCTCTAGAGCAGCTACGTGTTACCAAGGTTGGATTGACGGCGATATGCAAGAAGAACATGTTAAAATAAAAATGTTTTTAGAAGAAAATCCTTGGTACAAAGGTAAGAGCTGGGATTGGGAGTCTAATGTTAATGGCAGACAAGACTGTATAAAATATCATAATGGAACTGTGATCTGTAAGACACCATACTATGGAAATTAACTGTTGACATTTGCTATCATATGATTTATAATAGT
>TARA_B110000090_G_scaffold95768_1_pt1 | contig 22652 bp, 17 predicted proteins | sample TARA_B110000090 | Tara Oceans TARA_B110000090 (sample SAMEA4397239) | marine metagenome | biome: Polar Biome; feature: [SRF] surface water layer (ENVO:00010504); material: water (ENVO:00002006), including particulate matter (ENVO:01000060) such as... | depth 5 m
GAGATCAAAAGAAGATTTCTATTTAAATTTACGTTAATTTTTTTTCGTTCCACGTGGAACAATACATTTTTCTTTTACCACCTCTTTTTTTTTAAATGTAATTTATTTCAATCCTTTTTAGTTTTTTTTCTAAATTATATTTATTCTAGTAATTTTTTGATTAATAACTCAATTTTTACTCTTTTTGAATTTCAATATTTATTTTATTCTGCTACTACAATAATTTTTTCATCAATCTATAAATACGCGTTCCACGTGGAACATTACACATAATTTTTAATTTCTCAATTTATTTTTTATTGTGCATATATTTTTATAAATAACTCAATAACAGTAATTTAACTATTTTTATTAAGCTAAAGCTTTAAGGTTTTGTTAATTTACTTCCGTTGTAGAGTTTTTGCTTAGTTAAAATCATAATTTTCATTATCTTTGCGATGAATTAAAAATGAGTTCCACGTGGAACATTACAATGAGTATTTACACAACACAATATGATGTAATAGTAGTTGGAGGCGGTCACGCTGGAAGTGAAGCAGCAGCAGCGGCGGCTAATTTAGGCGCTCATACTTTATTAATTACTATGAGTTTACAGAATATAGCTCAAATGAGTTGTAATCCTGCTATGGGAGGTATTGCAAAAGGTCAAATAGTTCGTGAAATAGATGCTTTAGGTGGTTATAGTGCAATAATTACTGATAAAACTGCCATACAATTTAAAATGCTTAATAAGTCTAAAGGACCAGCAATGTGGAGCCCTAGAGCGCAAAGTGATCGAATGCGTTTTGCAGAATCATGGAGACAGCAATTAGAAAATATTGATAATTTAGATATGTTTCAAGACTCCGTAAATGGGTTGATATTTGAAGGAGATAAAATTGTAGGTGTTAAAACTGCGTTAGGAATCAATATAAATGCTAAGACTGTTATTATTACTGCAGGAACGTTTTTAAATGGTTTAATTCACATTGGTGAAAAAACATTTGGCGGAGGTAGGGCTGGTGAAAGTGCTTCAACGGGAATTACAGAAGATTTAGTTGAAAAAGGTTTTGAGTCTGGTAGAATGAAAACAGGAACCCCTCCAAGAGTAGATGCTAGATCTTTAGACTTCTCTCAAATGATTGAACAACCTGGAGATGCAATACCTTATAAGTTTTCTTATCTTCAAAATATAGAACCTTTAAAAGAACAGCGATCGTGCTATATGACGTATACTTCTCAAGAGGTACATGATATATTACGAGAAGGGTTTGATAGATCTCCTATGTTTAATGGTAGGATTGATAGTATAGGGCCAAGATACTGTCCTTCTATTGAAGATAAAATCGATCGTTTTGCAAGTAAAGATAGACACCAAATGTTTATCGAACCTGAAGGGTGGAATACTAATGAGATCTATGTAAATGGCTTCTCTACTTCATTACCAGATGATATACAAGACAAGGCTATAAGAAAAGTTGCGGGCTTTGAAAATGTTAAATTTTTAAGATATGGTTATGCAATTGAATATGATTTTTTCCAACCAACACAATTAATGCATTCGTTGGAAACCAAGTTAATTAAAAACTTATATTTTGCTGGGCAAATTAATGGAACTACAGGCTATGAAGAGGCTGCAGCTCAAGGTTTAATGGCGGGAATTAATGCTGCACATAATGTGCAAAATAAAGAGCCTTTTATATTAAAAAGAAACGAAGCTTATATCGGTGTTTTGATAGATGACCTGATAACAAAAGGGACTGAGGAACCTTATAGAATGTTTACTTCTAGAGCAGAATATAGAACATTATTACGTCAAGATAATGCCGATTTACGACTAACACCTAAAGGGTTTGAGATTGGTTTAGCAAGTAAACAGCGTTTAAATAGAGTTATAGAAAAAAAAGAAAAAACAGATTTATTTATTAAGTTCCTAATGGAAACAAGTATACGTCCCGAAGAAATAAATCCAATTTTAGAAGAGAGAAATACTGCAATAATTTCTCAGCCAATGAAAATGATTCGCATTGCATCTAGACCACAAATTGATTTCTCTGACTTACAAAAATTACCAAAAGTAAAACAGTTTGTTATCCAAAATAATCTTGATATTGAAGTGATTGAGCAAACTGAAATACATGTAAAATACGCAGGTTATATTGCTAAAGAAAAAAACAATGCTGACAAATTGAATAGACTTGAGAATGTTAAAATTCCAACGAATTTTGACTATGGTAAATTGAAGTCGATATCAATAGAGGCTAAGCAAAAATTGACAAAAATTAAACCCGCTACTATTGCGCAAGCAAGTCGTATAAGTGGAGTATCACCAAGTGATGTTTCTGTATTGTTAGTATATATGGGAAGATAGCGTTCCACGTGGAACAAAACCTCACAACCTAAGCAAAATAAGGAATTGATGATTGAAATTTTAAAATCTCCAATAAATAACTCACTTTTAAAACCTTATTTAAAGTGTTTAGATAATACTGTATCTCAAGAGGAGTTCTCAATTTTAAAAGATGAATTATCTGATTTATTAATCACTTCGCCAAGACCAAAAATTCAAGATTTAGGATCTTATTACGAAAGCGAATCTTATATTTCACATACCGATTCTAAGCACACACTTCTTGATAAAATTTACCAAATAGTAAAGAAATATTCTATTACAAAAAAGGTGGGCTTGGTTCAGAGTTTTATGAATGCAAACTCTTCTGAAAAATCAGTTTTAGATATTGGATGCGGAACTGGAGATTTTTTATTGGCTTGTAAGAAAGGAGGCTTGAATATTTATGGAATTGAACCAAACGAAAAAGCAAAATCTATCGCAGAAATTAAACTGAATCAAAAAATTAAGGTAGATATTTTTAAATTGTCTCCACAACAATTTGATTGTATTTCCATGTGGCATGTTTTAGAACATGTTCCAAATTTGACAGACTATATTTTAGAACTGCAAAAAAAATTAAAACCAAAAGGTGTTTTAATTATAGCGGTTCCTAATCATAAAAGTTATGATGCGAAGCATTATGGAAAATTTTGGGCAGCCTTTGATGTACCAAGACACTTATGGCATTTTTCAAAAAAATCAATTCAACTACTTTTTGAGAAAAATAAGATGAAAGTGACTAAGACAATTCCGATGAGATTTGATTCCTTTTACGTTTCAATATTAAGTGAGAAATATAAAACTAAAAAAGGAAATTTTATAAAAGCCCTTTTTATTGGACTGAAGTCAAATATAAAAGCAATGCGAACTAAAGAATATTCTTCAATTATTTATATCATCAAAAACAGTTAAAACGAAAAACAAGACCCTTTGTTTGACGGTTAAGGTAGATAACGCTAAATGACATTAAGAAACTCCAAAAGCCTTTTATAACGCTTTAAAACAGACCAATTATAATAAAGATAATTTATAAGTTTCTGCAAATTGTATAAGAAAAATTGATAGGCTTACTTTTTTATTAATTATTATTTTATTAATTAAAATCGAAAAAGAGGATTTCATACATCTAAAATTATATTTATATATTCGCGCCAGAATTAATTATTGAACCATAAATTTATAAAATGAAAAAATTAGCAGTATTATTTACAACCGTTTTGTTATTAGCATCGTGCACGCAAATAAAAATTGGATATGTAGATGTAGAAGAATTAATGAAAGATTATGATGCTACAAAAGATGTTGAAGCATCATTAAAAGCAGATCAAGAAGAAATGGGTAAACCATTAGATAGTTTAATCGCAGCATTTCAGACAAAAGTTCAATCGTATTCTCAAAAAGTAAACAGAATGTCTGTAAAGACTAGAGAAGCTAAAAAGCAAGAATTACAACAAGAGCAACAACAAATTCAACAAAGAGAACAACAAATTCAACAAGTACTGAACCAAAAGAGTCAATTTGAAATTAAAAAATTAACAAAAACTGTTGATAGCGTAGTAAATGCTTATGCAGTTACTAATAAGTTTAATATGATTCTAGGAACACAAGGCAATGGAACAGTAATGTATGGAGAAGATCAAATTAACCTTACAGAAAAAGTTTTAGATATTTTAAACGCTGAATACGAAGCAAAATAAAAGCGATCATAAAAATAATTAAAAAGTCCGCTAGAAATAGCGGACTTTTTATTGCAATAAAAACACACCAAACACAGTGATAATAAAATAGACAGCAAGTGTCATTGCTCCTGCATAATCTTTTGCAAGCCTTTGACCAATCAAGAGAAAAATAAGCGCTATTGCGCTTAATTCAGCCCCTAACAATGCAATTTCTTGTATTCCGGATGTCGCTAATTGGTACACACCAATAACCATTAAAATTCCAGCAAAGACTTCGATAATTAAAATGGTTCCCAACAATAAAGGGACCATGTTTTTTAATGGCGAATTTTTAAAATGACCTTTTATAAAATCTAGATTTCCTTTCCAATCGGTAATTTTATCAAGACCAGATTGAAGGAAGGTAATTATTAAAAAAACAAGAATTAATATTTCAGCAGAATGATTTTTGAATAAATGCATTAAATTAAATTTAAAACAAATATAAAAGAAAACCTCTACAATAAATTATAGAGGCTTTTTTCTTTTTCAAATTTTATATTCTAAAGACTTAGATTTCGATAAATAAGAGAAATGTAGTTGAGTATAATAAAAAGGGGTTCTCAACTACAATTCTCAAGGGTGTTAACTTACTACTAACTACTAACTATATAAAAATTGAGACTTATTGCTTTACAATAAGTACATCCTTTACAAATATTAAACAGTTATGCTAAAAAATACCCTACCTAAAAATTAAAAAAGATTTATGAAGTTAAAAAGTAAATGAAAAGTAAACGAAAAGAGAAGTATATTTTATCCTCCTGAAGATGAGCCCAAATTAGTCCTAATATAATTTCTTAAAGAAACTAGTTCGCTAAAACTATACATAAACTCTATTTTTTGTTCTTTAATAGAATTCCCAGAAGAAGCCTCTTCGCGAGTCACAAATATTGCAAATACATCGGCGATATCTTCTTTTGGGTTATTTGCAGAATTTAGAATAAAAAAGTGATCAATATAAGTAGTATAAAAACTTTGAATCCCCATAACACCTTCAAATTGTGCTGTTATAAATGAATCCCAAATATCTGACCAAAATTGATTCTGAAATTGATTTAAATAAGAATCACTTTTAGAACAACCCAAATCCGTATAAAAAGTTGTACAATTACTTTCACGAATTGAAGTATTTATTTGATCATCATTTAGAGTTAATATATGCCCAAACTCATGAACTATTGTGTAAATTAATTTTTGTTGATCGTCATTAGAATAATTAATAGCAATGCCTAATTTCCATTTAGAGGAGTCATTATTTATTTGAGCTGAAAGGCCATTAGTTTCTGTTACCGAACCGTTATAAATAAGAAATTCACCAATTTTATCTCTATAATTTAATGGAACAATTTTTTTAACTAATCTCCAAAGTTTTTGATGCTCTTGTATGTCTTGTTGATACATCAAATCTTGTCCAGAAACGAGATAATCTGAAATTTTAAAAATATCTTCTCCATCAACCCTATAAAGTGTTATTTCTCCATCAACTCCAACAGGATTGTTTTGGTTATTATTTGAGTTTCCGTTGTTTCCACTTGTATTTCCAGTACCATTCCCATTATTAACGACTCCATCTCCTGAATTATTTAAATTCAAATCATCGCTACCGTGATTACAAGAATGAAAGACGAATAACAAAGAAAATAAGAATATAAGACTTATATTTTTCATGAATATTGATAAAAAGAGGGGTAATTTATATTTGGTAACTTTACAAATATAAAATAAAAACTTTTATAAATAGTCATAAAGGATATTCTTTTAAAGAGTTAGAAAATAAAATCAAAACAACACTTCTTTATTTATAATTATATATTTTTGGATAAATATTAAATAAGTAATTAAAATAATGTCTAATGAAATTAAATCGGTTTGTGAGAAAAGGAATTTTGAAATTATTTTCAAAACACATTCCAAAGCCATAATAAATTTCATTTATTATAAGTGTGGAGATATACAACAAGCAGAAGACTTAACTCAAGAGGCCTTTATCAAGCTTTGGGATAATTGTACTAAAGTAATTTTTGACAAAGCGAAATCATTCCTATTCACAGTTGCTAATAATGCTTTTTTAAACGAAGTTGCACATAAGAAAGTCGTGTTGAAGCATCAAGCAGTGTTGTATAAAGAAAGTACTAATATAACTCCTGAATTTATTCTAGAAGAGCAAGAGTTTATGGTAAAATTAAAAAAGGCTATTTCTGATTTACCAATAAAGCAGAGAGAGGTTTTTTTGTTAAGTAGAATGGAGAAAAAGAAATATAAAGAGATCGCAGAAATAACAGGAATATCTATAAAAGCCGTTGAAAAAAGAATGAGTTTAGCCTTAATGGCATTAAGAAAAACGATTGGAAATATTTAATTTAGTAGGGTATTTTATAGTAAAGCTGTTTTATTGTTGAATTGATATAGGAAAAATGAAAGAAGAAAATTTAAATAATAATTTTTTAGCTAGATGGATTTCGGGAAATCTAACATCTGCTGAATTAGAAGAATTTAAAAAATCAAAAGATTATTCGATTTATAAAAGAATCAACGAAAGCTCTCAGTTATTAGAAGGGCCAGAATACGATATGAATAAAGTTTTTGAAAATATTCAAGAGGAAATTAATTTAAAAAACAAGCCCAAGGTTAGAAAATTAATTCCAAATATATTTTATAAAGTTGCAGCATCAGCAATTATTTTACTAGGAGTAGTGTATTTTTTCAATAACACAACAACAACTTATACTACAGTATATGGGGAACAATTAAAGATTACACTTCCAGATAATTCGATTGTTCATTTAAATTCAAATTCAGAATTAGAATTGGATAAAAGTGACTGGGAAAATAACAGGAAGTTATTCTTAAAAGGTGAAGCTTTTTTTGAAGTAGAAAAAGGAAGTAATTTCAGCGTTGAAACTACAGGAGGCTCTATAGATGTATTGGGAACAAAATTCATAGTAATTTCACAAAAAAAATATCTTGAAGTACAATGTTACGAAGGAAAAGTTAGAGTTAGCTCTAATAAAATTCAAACAATACTAAATCCAACAAATGCTTTTAGAGCAATTGATACTGCATCTGAAACATGGAGTTTTACAAATCAAAATCCCACATGGTTACAAGGAGAATCTTCCTTTACAAATACTCCTTTAAAACAAGTAATAAGCGCCTTAGAAAATCAATTTGAGACTCAATTTAATTTAAACAATATTGACGCTAACAAAAGGTTTACAGGGAGTTTTACACATAGTGATATTAAACTTGCTTTAAAAACAGTTTTTGTTCCTATGAAAATTTCATTTACTTTTAAGGGCGAAAACTCAGTTGTGCTCGATAAAAGTAAATGAGAAAAAAATTAATCTTTCTTTTTTTAATTTCCTCTTTTTATAGTTTTTCGCAAGAAAAGCATGATTTATTATTTGATAATGCTCAATTACAAACTGCATTAAATAAGATTGAAAATGTTTTTGAAGTCAAATTCTCTTTTCAAACTAAAATTGTTAAAAACCAATACTTTTCATTTAACCAAGAAGCATCATTAGAGGATGTTTTAAAGGCGATAAAAGAACAAACTAGCATTACCTCACAAAAAGTAAACGAACGTTATTATACACTTCAAAAAACAGTATCTTCTATTGTGTGTGGATACATTAAAAAAGGGAATTCAACTGAAATTATTGAAAATGTATCCATTGTTAATATTAAAAAAAGTATAGGAACTACTACCAATAAAGAAGGATATTTTGAATTAGAATTAAATCAGAATGAAATTATTGAAATAAACTATTTAGGTTATAAAACGAGAAGTTTTTCAAAAAATTTTTTCAAAAACAAGCAATGCGCTACTATAAATTTAGAAGAAGACACATATAATATAGACGAAGTCGTAATTAATGAATATTTAACCTCAGGAATTACCAAAAAAACAGATGGGTCAATTACTTTGAAACCAAATAAATTAGGAATACTTCCAGGATTAATAGAACCAGATATTTTACAAAGCTTACAACTTTTACCTGGAATTAAGAGCTTAAATGAAACCGCATCAGAATTATATATAAGAGGGGGAACTCCAGATCAGAACTTGATACTCTTTGACGGAATCAAAATGTATTATTCAGGCCATTTTTTTGGCATGATATCAGCATTTAATCCTTATATAGTTAAAGACATAAACTTTTACAAAGGAGGTGCTAAAGCACGTTTTGGAAATAGAATATCAGGAGTAATAGATATTACCACAAAAGATCAATTAACTGATAGTATAGAAGGGGGTTTTGGGTTTAATTTAACACATTCAGATGCATATTTAAAAACTAAAATAACAGATAAACTAGGGCTTGTTATTTCGGCCAGGAGATCTATTACAGATGGAGTTAATACAGCAACATTTGATAAGTTTTCTAAGAAAGTATTTCAAAACACTAAAATATCTGATGGCAATAAAGTATTTGAAGAAGATGTGGTAGAAACAGTTAAGGATCTGTTTTATTTTAATGATTATTACGCAAAGCTAATTTACAAACCAACGGATAAAGATGAAATATCATTTAGTAATATTTCAGTAAAAAACAAATTGGAATATGAGTTTCTAATTGATGAATTTGATGAAATTTCGAATGACAAATTAGATATTTATAATCAAGGTTTAAAATTTCTTTGGAATCACAAGTATAGAGAGAATTTTTCACATCATTTCAATGCATATTATTCTAAATTTAATTTAGACTATTCAGGTGCAAATTTATACTTAGATGATGTTCAAAATAAAACGGTAAAGAAAAATTCTATTAAAGATTTACAGGTATCATTTCAAACAAATTTCAAACTATCGGATATTAAAACCTTAAATTTTGGATATCAATTTTCTAATAACAGTGTTGGATATACACTTGGTTATGAAAATATATTTTTTCAAAACGAGAATTTTAATGATATTGTTTCTGAAACTAATAATACACATACGTTTTATACAGAATATGAATATAATGACAAAGAGAAATGGTATATAAATTTAGGGTTTAGAGCGAATCATTATTCATTATTGGATGAAATTCATATTGAACCGAGAATACAAATTGAGCGAAAAATAAATTCTCAACTAAGATTAAACTTTTCGGCAGAACAAAACCGACAATCACTTAGTAAAATTATTGAGTTTAACACTCAAAATTTTGGATTAGAGAATCAAATTTGGGTACTTGCTAATAATGAAGATAAATCCATTTTAAAAAGCAATCAAATAACTTCGGGAGTAAACTATCAAAAAAATGGTTGGAATATAGATTTAGAAGGGTATTTAAAAAAAATTAGTGGGTTAACATCATTAACAAATGGCTTTACAAATAGTACTAATAATTATTCTGAAGGCGAAAGCAAAATAGTAGGATTAGATCTATTAATAAAAAAGAAAATAAATAATTACAGAACCTTTCTTAGTTATTCTTTAACACAAAATAAGTCTAAGTTTGAGACTATAAATAAGGGTAATTCTTTTAGAGGAAATCAAGATATAAGTAATTCACTATCATGGTCACATTCATATAAGTTAAATGATTTTGATTTTTCTTTAGGTTGGAGCATTAGATCCGGAATCCCATATACAAATGCTGATGGACTAGTGATCGACGATCAAGTAACTTCTATAAATTATGAAAAAGTAAATGCAGAAAGGCTACCAAACTATCACAGATTAGATTTTTCTACGTACTATAAGTTTTTATTTACCAAAAATGAAAAGTGGAAAGGAAAAGTTGGTTTTTCTCTACTTAATATCTATAATCAGAAAAGTATATTAAATAGAAGTTATGATATTCGTTTTGATGAAAATGGAGTAGAAGTTCTTCAAAGAATAGATAAATATTCTCTTGGAGTTACTCCAAATTTTGTTTTCAGATTAGAATTTTAATTGCAGGGCGATAGCCAAAATATTTAAATCAGATTGGATTGAGATTATTGATTCAATCTTCTTTCTGATGTAAAAGTCTCGTTAATTTAATCGAAGTATCTAATAAAATAATCTTAGGGTTTCCATTTCGTTCAATATGATAAATAGCTTGATTAAGTTCTTTATTTATGCTTTCAATATTGTTTCCATGAACATATGGAGCGAACTTTTTTAGATCAAAACCAGGCTCTTTAGTTTCTAAAAATACCAAGTTGTTTGCTTTATAATTAAGTAATAATGCTTGTCTAAAAAATTGCAAGCAGAAATTTAAAAAACGCTTTTGAGTTTCTCTTCCAGATTTAGAAATTGTATCACTCCACGCAATAAGTTCGTTTATTACAGATGCATTTCCTTTAGCCCTAAAAGCCGCTCTAATCCAGGTAATAAACCATTGTTCAAAAATAGCATCAGATGAATCATTGTTTAAAATATCTAGCGCTTTATTGAAGTTCCCATTTGATTGATGTGCGATTTTTTTTGCCTCATTTTCAGCAACTTTGTGAGATGAAACTAATCCATTTACAATATCACTTTCACTTAATACGGGAAAATTTAATGTTTGACAGCGAGAACGAATAGTACCAATAATCTGCTCTTCATTTTCGGTAATTAAAATAAAAACAGTTTTTTCTGGCGGTTCTTCTATGAGTTTTAATAATTTATTTGCAGCAGCAGTATTCATTTTTTCTGCCATCCATATAATCATTACCTTATAACCGCCTTCAAAAGATTTTAATTGCAATGATTTTACAATTGCTTCAGCCTCATCTACACCAATTGAACCTTGTTTATTTTCTACACCAATTGTTTGTAGCCAATTGAATAGACTTCCATAAGGTGTTTTGTTAATAAAAGGTCTCCAATCAGATAAAAACAAATCACTAATTGGATGTTTCTTTACAGATGCACTTGTGGCAACAGGAAAAGCAAAATGTAAATCAGGATGCGTCAACTTATCACATTTTAAATTGCAAGCATCAATATTTGGATTGTTATTACACAACAAATACTGTGCGTAAGCAATAGCCATTGGAAGTGTTCCAGAACCCTCTTTACCAACAAATAATTGTGCATGTGGAATTCGCCCATTATTTGCAGATTGCAAAAGATGGTTTTTGATATGTTCTTGACCTAATATTTCTAAAAATCGCATTGTACAAATATAGATTAAAATACGAAAACGTTATTTGAAGTTTTCCGATTTCATCACAATTAAAAAACACGAAACCCTTACATTTGTTTTCTTAGAAAATATTTATAAAAATGAAGACAATAAACACCTATAATTTTAAAGATAAAAAAGCATTAATAAGAGTAGATTTTAATGTTCCACTTGATCATAACTTAAATGTAACTGATGCAACTAGAATTGAATCTGCTAAGCCAACGATACTTAAAATCTTGGAAGATGGTGGAAGTTGTATTTTAATGTCACACTTAGGAAGACCAAAAGGAGTTTCTCCAGAGTTTTCTTTGCAACACATAGTTGCGTCAGTAAGTGAAATTATTGGTGTTCAAGTCAAGTTTGTTAATGACTGTGTTGGTGATAAAGTTGAAAAAGCAGTAGAACAGTTAGAAGCAGGAGAAATATTGTTGTTAGAAAACCTTCGTTTTTATAATGAAGAAAAAAAGGGAGATAAAGACTTTGCTGAGCAGTTATCTAAACTAGGAGATATTTATGTAAATGATGCTTTTGGAACAGCCCATAGAGCACATGCATCAACAGCAATTATTGCTCAATTTTTTACAGATAAAAAATATTTTGGATTTTTACTTGCCAAAGAAATTGAAAGTATAGATAAGGTATTAAACAATTCTGAAAAACCAGTATTAGCAATTTTAGGAGGTGCAAAAGTCTCTTCTAAAATCACTGTAATTGAAAATATTTTAGACAAAGTAGACCATTTAATTATTGGTGGAGGAATGACTTTTACCTTTGTAAAAGCACAAGGAGGAAGTGTAGGAGACTCTATATGTGAAGATGACAAAATGGAATTGGCTTTAGAAATTTTAAAACAGGCAAAGGCTAAAAATGTTGCCGTACATATTCCAGTAGATGTGATTGCTGCAGATGATTTTAGTAATGATGCAAATACCCAAGTTTTAGACGTTACTAAAATTCCTGATGGATGGCAAGGTTTAGATGCTGGACCAAAATCAATAGCAATTTTTGACGAGGTTGTAAATAAATGTAAAACTATTTTATGGAACGGCCCTTTAGGTGTTTTTGAAATGGAATCTTTTGCAGGAGGAACGATTGCTTTAGGTCATTCAATAGATAATGCTACTAAAAACGGAGCCTTTTCTTTAGTTGGTGGAGGAGATTCTGTGGCTGCTGTGAAACAATTTGGTTTTGCAGAAAAAGTAAGTTATGTATCTACAGGTGGAGGCGCTATGCTAGAAATGCTAGAAGGAAAAACTTTACCAGGAATCGAAGCAATCAATAATTAGAAGAAAAGAAAATTATGAAATACACAACACTACCAAATACAGATGTAAAAGTTTCTAAAATATGTTTAGGCACCATGACTTGGGGAAACCAAAACACAGAACCAGAAGGTCACGAGCAGATGGATTATGCGTTAGAAAAAGGTGTAAATTTCTTTGACACTGCCGAGTTATATGCTGTTCCTGCAACGGCAGAAACCTTTGGCTCTACTGAGAAAATTATTGGTTCATGGTTTAAAAAGACAGGAAACAGAGATAAAGTTGTGTTGGCAAGTAAAATTGCTGGAGCAGGACCTTATACGGCGCATATTCGTAAAGACGGTTTTAGTAAAAGAGCATTGACAGAAGCGATTGAAGGAAGTTTAAAACGACTACAAACAGATTATATAGATTTATATCAGTTGCATTGGCCAGGAAGAGGAGTGAATTGTTTTGGTGTTAGGGACTATCCTTATAAAACGTCTACTAAAGAAGCTGAAAATCATTTAGAGATTCTAGAAACACTTCAAGATTTTATAAAACAAGGCAAGATTAAACATATTGGATTGTCTAATGAAACTCCTTGGGGAACAATGAAGTATCTAGAAACATCTGAAAAGCATAATTTACCAAGAATGTCTACGATACAAAACTCATACTCATTAATCCATCGAGCTTATGAATATGGAATGTCAGAAGTTTCTATGAGAGAGAATATAGGATTGTTGGTTTATTCTCCATTAGCTCAAGGAGTCTTATCAGGAAAATATATGAATGGACAATTACCAAAAGGAGCAAGAGGAACTTTATTCCCTAATTTTGTTTTAAGATATAGAACTCCAGGAGCAGAGCAAGCAGTTTTAGAGTATCATAAAATTGCAAAAAAACATGGAATTACAATGACAGAAATGTCTTTAGCTTTTATCAACCAATTACCATTTGTTACGAGTAATATAATTGGCGCAACGAATATGATTCAATTAAAAGAAAACATTAATAGTATTAATATTGAATTATCTCACGAAATTATTGCTGAGATTAATGCAGTACATGATTTATTTCCAAATCCAGCGGCATAAAAAGATATATGAATTTTTATAAAAGTATCATAACATTTGTAATTTTAATAAGTTGTGTCTCAAAAGTTGAGGCACAGAAATTATCGATTTCTAAACCTACAGATTCATCTTCTATTGGCGCATTATTAAAGTATGATTCTAAAATAATTTTACGAAGTGTTGGAAATTCATTTACACGACCATTACATTGGAAAAAGAAAGACTTAAAAACATTTGGAACTCTTTTAGGAGGAACTTTAGCATTATATTTTATTGATGAAGAAGCAAATAGATATTTTTCAAGGATAGAACCTGATGTTCCAAATTTCATAAAAAAAACTGGTTTTTATGCAGGTAAACCACAAAATTATTTTGCCGCAACTGCTGCAATTTACGGCTTTGGATTATTGACAAAAAATGAAAAAGTACGAAAAACAGGAGTATTAATTATGTCGGCTTCAGTTGCCACAGGAGTCTTTCAAAGTATTATGAAGACCGCAGTTGGTAGAGCTCGACCAACAGAATATATAGGAAATGGTTCTTTTAAACCATTTACAAATATTGCTGGATTCCATTCTTTTCCATCAGGACATACTATACTTTCTGTAACAATGGCTCATGCAATAGCCAAACAATTTGACAATACTTTGACGAAAGTTGGAATCTACACTTTAGGGTCAATTGCACCAATATCAAGACTATTAGCAGGAGCACATTGGCTTACAGATGTTGTTTTTAGTACCGCTATAAGTATTATTATTGTTGACGGAGTTGATAAGTTTCTGTTTAATACCAAAGCTTATGATTATCCAACAAAGGAAAAATTAATTTCTTGGAATTTAAAATTTAGTAGTAACCAAATAGGTTTAGTTGGTGTTTTTTAAGTAGAAAATAATATTTTGAAAGAAGGAAAGACAAATGAATAAAAAAGACCTTAAACAATTTTTAGATAACAAAGCTGAACAATACAACAACCCTAAATTTATTGAGTCAGACCCTATTCAGATTCCACATCAATTTTCGATAAAAGAGGATATAGAGATTGCAGCTTTTTTAACCGCAACAATTGCTTGGGGAAAACGAGAAATGATTATCAAGAATTCGAATAGAATGATGGAAATCATGGACAATTCTCCATTTGATTTTGTAAAAAATCATACCGAAGCAGATTTAGAAAAATCAACAGCCTTTGTTCATAGAACTTTCAATAGTTTTGATTTTCAAATATTTATTTCTTCTTTAAAAAACATCTATCAAAATCATCATGGTTTAGAAGGGTTATTTTCCCTTTTTCCTACAGATGAAAATAACAAGCGAGTGATCCATAATTTCAAGAAAGTTTTTTTCGAAGTTCCACATCAACAGAGAACAACGAAACACGTTTCCGATCCAATGAAAGGAAGTGCTTCAAAACGAATTAACATGTTTTTACGGTGGATGGTTCGTAGAGATAATGCTGGTGTAGATTTTGGTTTATGGAAATACACTTCAATGTCTAAACTATCTTGTCCATTAGATGTTCACAGCGGAAACGTTGCAAGAAAACTAGGTTTATTAATACGTAAACAAAATGACTGGAAGGCTTTGGAAGAACTAGACACAAACCTAAGAAAAATGGATCCTAATGATCCAACAAAATATGATTTTGCACTATTTGGATTAGGTATTTTTGAGAAATTTTAAGCGATTTAATAACCAAGTTTAGCGCGAACCCTCAATAGTACTTCATTAGCAACTTTTTGGGCCTTTTGAGCACCAACTTCAAGAACTTTATCAATTTCATTGAGGTTATTCATAAAGTAAGTATAACGCTCTCTTTCAACTGCAAATTTTTCTACTAATAATTCAAAAAACGCTTGTTTTGCATGACCATAACCGTAGTTTCCCCCTTCATAATTGGTACGCATTGTTGCAACTTGCTCTTTGGACCCTAATAATTTATACAAGGCAAACAAATTACATGTATCAGGATTTTTAGGCTCTTCAAGAGGCGTAGAATCCGTTTCAATTTTCATTACTTGCTTTCGCAATTTTTTATCATCTAGAAAGATATCAATAATATTTCCTTGGGACTTACTCATTTTTCCACCATTGGTTCCCGGAACATACATTGTGCCTTCTTGAATTTTTGCTTCTGGCGGAACTAAAGTATCACCCATTTGATGATTAAATCTGTTTGCAACATCACGAGACATTTCAAGATGTTGTAATTGATCTTTTCCAACAGGAACAATCTCAGCATCATATAAAAGTATATCCGCGGCCATTAACATTGGATAGCTAAATAATCCAGAATTCACATCTTCTAATCGGTCAGCTTTATCTTTAAAACTATGAGCGAGTGTCAACCTTTGAAAAGGATAAAAACAACTTAAATACCAAGTTAACTCAGTTACTTGAGGAACATCACTTTGACGATAAAAAACAGTTTTATTAATATCTAATCCACATGCAAGCCATGTAGCAGCAGTACTATATGTGTTTTCTCTTAATGTTTTTCTATCTTTTATTTGGGTTAAAGAATGCATATCTGCAATGAATAAAAATGATTCGTTACCACTACTTTTAGACATTTCAATTGCAGGTAAAATTGCTCCTAAAATATTTCCTAGATGAGGTGTTCCTGTACTTTGTACTCCTGTAAGAATTCTTGACATTAGTAATATTATATATATTGACAAAAATAGCAATTTAAACTGCATAAAAAAAGCGAGTTCAAAGCCGCACCAAAGATTCCTTTAGCTAAATCAAAATCCACGTCCTGTATAAACCCAAGACTTAGATTGGTAAATAGCAAATTCCCAACAAATTCACTTAAGAAACAAAACCCTCTACCCTTCATAACTTTGTAGCAATTAAACCTGCAAAAATTCCAATAATAATAGAATACAACATAATGAATAATTTAATTTAAATAAAATAGACTGTAAATCAAACATTTATAGGTCAGTAATATTGGTCTAAAAAATGTATTTTTGAAAAAAGGAAACGAACTTGTTAAAAAGGCTTCTTAATGCGGAAACAATTATTTGTGAGCAGCATGTTATCTTTAAGAAACAACAAGTATAGACACATGAAATTATTTAAATATATAGCCATTTTAATTTGGCGTCTTTGGTTTTATTGTTGGGTTATAGGAACGGTGTTATTTGCATTTCCGTTATTATTAATCACTACTTATAAGGAAAGTTGGTACTCTTCCTTCTACAAAATAGCGCACGCTTGGGGAAAAACCTTGTTGTTTGTTATGGGCTTCAAGGCCAAGATAGTTTCAGAACAGCAAAAAGTAAAAAGTGATAAAAGCTATATGTTCATTGCCAATCATACATCAATGATAGATATTATGTTGATGTTAGCGATAGTCAAAAAACCACTAGTATTTGTAGGAAAATCAGAGTTAAGAAGAATACCTTTTTTCGGACTTATTTTTAAGAGATCAAGTATATTGGTAAATAGAAGTGATGCAGAAAGTAGAAAACGTGTTTTTACTGAAGCGCAAAGACGACTTAATGAAGGAATGAGTATTTGTATTTTTCCAGAAGGTCTTGTTCCTGTTGATGAAAGTGTTGTTTTAAGTGAATTTAAAAACGGGGCATTTGCATTAGCAATAGACCATCAAATACCAATAGTTCCAATGACTTTTTATGATTGCAAAAAACGCCTTTCTTATACTTTTTTTAGCGGTTCTCCTGGAGATTTAAGAGTTAAGATTCATGAATTTTTAGAAACAAAAGGTTTAAAAGTAAGAGATAAAAGGGCGATTAAAGAGAAAGCGTTTAAAATAATTCACGCGGAGTTAATTAACGATTCAAAATAAAACTAAATGATTGACGAAAAACTAATAAAGACTTATAGCGAGAAGGAAGAGAAATTAAACGTACTAACTCATGGTTTTGGTCTTTTATTAAGTGTTATTGCGCTTTTTCTTTTAATAGTAAAGTCTATAAAAAGTGAAAACACTACAATCATTACAAGTTTTATAATTTATGGATTGAGTTTAATCATTTTATATGCAGCATCTACTTTTTATCACGCGTCTAAGGATCTTGATAAACGTTATAAATTAAATATTTTTGATCACGCTTCAATTTATGTATTGATTGCAGGCACATATACACCCTTCACATTAGTTACTTTAGAGGGTTGGGTTGGATGGACTATTTTTGGAATTTCTTGGGGATTAGCATTGATCGGAGTTATACTAAAGTTGTTTTACACAGGAAAGTATGATAGAATTTCAACGATTGCCTATGTCTTAATGGGGTGGTTAATCGTATTTGCCATCAAGCCATTATTAGCAAACCTATCTACAGAAGGTTTAATATGGCTTTTTGCTGGCGGCGTTCTTTATACCACAGGGGCTGTACTATATAGTGTTGAAAAGATAAAATATAATCACGCAATATTTCATATTTTTGTACTTGCTGGTAGTTTCAGTCATTTTATGGCAGTTTATTATCACGTAATACCTAAATAAACAAATAAAATTTAAGAATTAAAATAGATAAAATGAATAGAAAACAATTACTAATTGTAGTAGCAACACTAATTTTTATGATCAGCTGTACAGAATCAAAAAAAGGGACAGAAACTCTTAAATATGTAGAAGAACCACATTCTTATGCACAACCAAATGAAGCAGTAATTACACATTTGAATTTAGATATTGATGTGAATTTTGGAACAGAAGTAATTAGCGGTTCTGCTAGTTATGCTATTGATAATAATAATGCCTCTCAAATTATTTTAGATGCTAAAAACTTAGTTATTGAAAAAGTACAAGCAGATGGAAAAGATACAGAGTTTTCATTAGGTACATATGACGAAAGTTTAGGGCAACCACTAAACATTAAAATTAATGGAAGCACAAAAAACATTACTGTATTTTATCAAACTACTGATAAAACAGAAGCAGTACAATGGTTAAACCCACAGCAAACTGCAGATAAAACACAGCCGTTTTTATTCACGCAAGGTCAGGCGATTTTAACTCGTACTTGGATTCCTATTCAAGACAGTCCACAAATCAGAATTACATATGATGCTACTGTAAGAGTTCCAAAAGAACTAATGGCAGTAATGAGTGCTGAAAACCCGAAAGTAAAATCTCCAAATGGAGAATACCATTTTAAAATGGTTCAAAAAATACCACCGTATTTAATGGCGCTAGCTGTTGGTGATATTGCTTATAAAGCAGTTAGTAACAGAACAGGAGTATATGCTGAAAATTCTATGGTAGATGCAGTTCAAGAGGAGTTTTCAGAAATGGAAAACATGCTTGTTGAAGCAGAAAAGTTATATGGAAAATATGCTTGGGATCAGTTTGATGTCATTGTATTGCCACCTAGTTTTCCTTTTGGAGGAATGGAAAATCCACGTTTAACATTCGCTACACCAACATTAATTGCGGGTGATAAAAGTTTAACATCTGTGATTGCTCATGAATTAGCACATTCATGGTCTGGGAATTTAGTAACCAACACTACTTGGGATGATTTCTGGTTAAATGAAGGTTTCACAGTATACTTTGAAAACCGTATTATGGAAGCGTTGTATGGTAAAGACAGAGCAAATATGTTAGGTTTAATTGCGCGTCAAGATTTAAATGAAGAAATAGAAGGATTTAAAGACACTCCAGAAAAAACACATTTAAAATTAAATTTAAAAGGGCAAAATCCAGATGACGGAATGAATAGTATTGCGTATGACAAGGGATTTTTGTTTTTAAAGACTTTAGAAGAAACAATTGGTAGAGAAAAGTTTGATGTTTTCTTAAAAAATTATTTTCAGTCAAACGCATTTACAACAATGACTACAGAGAAATTTATTGTGTATTTAAATGAAAATTTATTAGACAAACACAGCGTAAAATTTAATACAGATGAATGGGTTTACAACCCTGGAATTCCAAGTAATGCATTTGAAATTAAGTCTGATAAGTTTGAAAATGTTTCAAATACGATTAAAGAAATAGTGACAACTAATAAAGTAAATGCTGTCGTTGCTAAAGATTGGACAACCCAAGAATGGGTATATTTTATTCGTAATTTCCCAACAGATATTACTCCAGAACAAATGGCACTTATTGACAATGCTTTTGATTTAACAAATTCTAAAAACTCACACAAAGCAATGGTTTGGTATGAGCAAGCGATTAACCACAATTATAAAGGAAACAATGTGGATATGAAGATTGAAGAATTTTTAACACGCGTTGGACGTCGTTGGTATGTTTCTACATTATATAAAGCATTTGCAAATGCTGATAAAGTGGATGAAGGAATGGCAATATATAAGAAAGCAAGATCAAATTATCATTCTGTAACAGTAAATACTATTGATGAGGTTTTGGGTTATAAAGAGTAAATAAGGATACTTTTCTTTATTAAAAAGAATGAAATTAAAGTCTCCTTTCTAAAAGGAGGCTTTTTTATTTTAACATAACTTTATAAAATAGCGAGGCAATATTCTTCTAAGTCCTATCGTTATTTTTAGTAACTTCAAGCAAATTTTATCAACTATTAATCTTTCTATAAGATGAAAATATACCAAGCGATCTATATGCTTCTGCTAAGCGTGTCTATAACCTCGTGTACGCCAAAAAACCCGCAAGAAGTAACCGACAATTTATTTCAATTCAAAGAATACATTTCTCATACCACTTCAGGAGAAGTATCCACCAATTCACCAATACGAATAGGCTTTTTAAAAGAAGTTGAATCTTGGGTTCCAAATCAAGAGGTAACAAAAAATATTGTTACGATATCTCCAAAAATTAAAGGAATATTTACCGCTTTAAATTTAAGAACAATCCTTTTTAAACCTTCAGAGAGTCTAAAACCTAACAAAGAATATACAGTAACTGTGAATCTTGGAAAGTTATATCCTAATGTTTCATCTGAATTAAAGAAATATATATTTCGATTTAAAACCTTAGAACAAAACTTCTCTATCAACACCAATTCTATTCAATCATATAGCAAAAAATGGCAATATTTAGAAGGTGTTTTAAGAGCATCGGATGTGTTGTCATTAGAAGATGTAGAACAAATTATTACCGCAACGCACAAGGAAAAAACGCTACATATAAAATGGGAAGAAGGTTTGACTTCTAGTACTATTTATCAGTTTAAAATTGATAGTATTGAGCGATATGAAGATGATACGGAAGTTCAAATTAAATGGAAAGGAAGTAAGATTGGAGTTGATAACAATGGTTCATCAAAATTTGACATTAAAGGAGTTAATAATTTTTCTATTGTAAAGTTAAAAGTGATTCAAAGTCCTGAGCAACACTTAGAAATAAACTTTTCAGACCCATTAAAAAAACAACAAAATTTTAGTGGTTTAGTAGCTATTGAGAATACAAAAGACTTAAAGTATATTGTTGATGGGAACCTATTAAAAGTATATCCAACCAATAAAATAGTTGGGAATGTTTCTATTGATGTCTTTCAAGGAATTAAAAGTATAGACGGTTATAAATTAAAGAATACATACAAAAGCAAAATTATTTTTGAGCAAATAAAACCTCAAGTTAGATTTATATCAAACGGAGTTATTTTACCGAACTCTTCAAATCTTAAATTTAATTTTGAAGCAGTTAATTTACAAGCGGTAGATATAAAAGTAATTAAGGTTTATAAAGACAACGTTTTGCAATTTCTTCAAGATAAAAACATAAATAATCTACAGTCTTATAATATTCGAAGAGTGGGTAGGAGAATAGCCAATAAAACAATGACTTTGGTTAAAAACGGAATTGGAAATGACGGAAAATGGAAAACCTATGCGATAGATTTATCCAAAATGATCCAATCAGATCCTGGAGCAATTTATAGAATAGAGTTGAGTTATAAAAAACAATATTCATTATACAATTGTAATGGTTCCGAAGTTATTACAAATTCAGAAGAGGATTACTACGACGATTATTATGAAGACGAATATTACTATAATGAAAATCAAGAATACACAACTCAAGCAGCAAAGGAATTAGAAGAAAGAGAGGAACAGTATTGGGATAATTTAATTTATAATTATCAAAACCGCCGTTATTATAACTGGAGAGATAGAGAAAACCCATGTAAAGAAGCCTATTTTGATAATGACAATAAAATTGTTGCCGCAAATATTTTAGCATCCAATATTGGTGTAATTGTAAAAAAGGGAAATAATAAATCATACTTTTTTGCTGTGACAGATATTCTGACTACAGATCCAATTGCAAATGCAAGTGTAAAAATTTACAACTATCAACAACAAGAAATTTCTAATTCATTAACCGATAGAGAAGGTTTTACAGGTTTTGATGTTGATAAAAACGCCTATTTCGCAATCGTTTCAAAAGGGAAAAATAAGACCTATGTGAAAATCGACGATGGACATTCATTGTCTATGAGTAAGTTTGATGTATCAGGTCAAAAATTACAAAAAGGATTGAAAGGTTTTCTCTATGCCGAACGTGGAGTTTGGAGACCTGGAGATACGATTCACTTAACATTTGTTTTAAACGATAAGACAAATCCGTTGCTGATCAATCACCCTATTAAAATGGAATTGACTGATGCGCGAGGAAAATTGGTTTACAAAAAAGTAAAGTCAAATTCAGTTAACGGTTTTACGAATTTTTCGATTCCAACATCAGATGCTTCACCAACAGGAAATTGGCGCGCAAATGTGAGTGTTGGAGGCGCACATTTTAGCAAAAAAATTAAGGTAGAAACGATTAAACCGAATAGGTTAAAGATTAAAATTGATTTTGAAAACGAAGTCTTAACGGCTAAAAAACCGTTGTCAGGCGATTTATCTGTCAATTGGTTACATGGCGCTCCAGCAAAAGGACTGAAAGCAGAAGTAAAAGCAAAATTTACTTCAATTTCTACTGGATTTAAAAACTATAAAGAATATATTTTTCATGATCCAATCAGAAAATTTGAATCTGAAGAAGTGATTGTGTTTGATGGAAAAGTAAATCAAGATGGAAAAGTAAAAATCAGCAAAAAATTAAATCTACAAACGAAGGCTCCAGGAATGTTGCGGGCTACATTTCTAACCAGAGCATTTGAAAACGGAGGAGATTTTTCGATGGATGTTTTCACAAAAAACTATGCTCCGTATATTTCATTTGTAGGATTAAAATC
>TARA_B110000090_G_scaffold66836_1_pt1 | contig 22366 bp, 18 predicted proteins | sample TARA_B110000090 | Tara Oceans TARA_B110000090 (sample SAMEA4397239) | marine metagenome | biome: Polar Biome; feature: [SRF] surface water layer (ENVO:00010504); material: water (ENVO:00002006), including particulate matter (ENVO:01000060) such as... | depth 5 m
CAAACAATAAGAGTCTTGCAAGATTTAGATTTTTCAATTACCAATTCTCAAATTAAAAAAGGATTATTAAATGTTGTTCATAATACTGGCTTATTAGGTCGTTGGCAAGTCTTGAATACGAGTCCTATGACAATTTGTGATACAGCACATAATAAAGAAGGGTTAGGCTATGTAATGGATCAATTGCTAGAATTGAAATATGAGAATTTACATATAATATTAGGCGTTGTTAATGATAAGGATTTAGAAACTGTTTTACCATTGTTTCCAAAAGACGCTCACTATTATTTTTGTAAACCTAATATTCCTCGTGGTCTAGATGCAACTATTTTGAAAGATAAATCTAATCAGTTTAACTTGATTGGAGACGTTTATTTATCTGTTAATAAAGCATTTGAAACTGCTCAAAAAAATGCTTTACCAAATGATGTTATTTTTATTGGAGGCAGTACATTTGTTGTTGCAGAAATTGTTTAATATTTTTCATTAAAAACTTTGTTAGAATCAAAAACTCACTTATATTTGCATCCGCTTAGGGCAATTAGCTCAGTTGGTTCAGAGCACCTCGTTTACACCGAGGGGGTCGGGGGTTCGAATCCCTCATTGCCCACTTAAGTTAAAAAGCTTCTAGAAATGGAGGCTTTTTTTATGGATTAAAATTTTCAAAAGACTTGTTGTATTATATTCTTCAAAGTCAGCATATATCTAAATATTATAATCTATACTGTAATACAAGGTATGTAGGATAGGATCCAATATAGCCTGTTTAAATAACCAAGAATAGAGTTATGTCTAACGCATTGTGCAAAAGCATTACATAAATGCTTAGAAGAATTGTTAGAGAGGTTGTGGATTTAGATTGTTTGGGGATAGAAAGGAATCTAGTTTGTATTGCGTAAAACAAAAAGCCTCCAAACAAGTTGAAGGCTTTCGCTTAATTATTAAATAAAATTCCGAAGAAAAGTATTAGTTATTTTTTATTGATAATGGAATAGCAAGTCTTGGTACAAAATTAACCAATGCTGCTATAATGCTATATAAAAATTTATATATTGCTAAATTAACATATAATACAGCAAGACCTATCACTACATTAATATATGAATTTGCTACCATTCCTAAATTATCAAAATTCCATCCGTTACCAAAAGTTTGGCTAGCATCTAATTTATAAGTAATAAAAGAATTTAATTGATCTGATAAATAATCTAGATGAACCATTGATGATAATTCAGATATTGCACCTGCAGGTAATTCATACAATGGACTAATAGAGCCAAGCATTGAGTTTCCTGATGAATTCATTAACGAACTGTCAAACAGAAAAGATAGCGTTGAGGTGAATGCAACAAATAAACCTGCAATTGCTATAACTTCTCCGATTATTCTTATATTAGTTAAGACAAAGTCTTTAAAAATAAATTCGACCATACCATTGTGTGCCCCACCTAAACTATCGCCTCTTGATCTAATAACATTAGCAATAGGGAATGCTGAATAAGCTAGTAAAATAAAGGTAAGAATACTTCCGGCTTTACTTAACATAGAAGCGTCTGAATTTTGAAAATAATCCAATGCTCCCATTATTATAGCATACTCCATTGCAAGCAGAACAATTAAAGCTGCTACTTGATAAATTGTTTTGGCGTAAAATCTAATCCCATTTTGAGAATCGAAATCATCCACTACGGAATTTAATTTTGAATTAAAAATTTTTTGATTTACCATTTGAGGGAAATCAAGAATTTGGTTAAAAATTTTGTTCATAATAAAGTTAGTTTGTTTGTTAATATTTCAGAAAGATAGCGAAAATAAAATAAACCGTTAGAATTCATCACATTACATTTTATTTGTAAGGTCTTTTTTGTAACCTATTTAATCCCTCATTGCTCATCTAAGTTAAAACGTTCATAAATGCAAGCTTTTTTTTATTTACACTGTTTTTATTAAATAGTATATTTACATTTAACAATTGAAAATATAACTTATATGAAAACACAAAATTATAAAAATCATGGTAGAATGGTTCCGGGATATCATTATGTATTGTTTATTTTAATAATGGCAATGTTAATTGGGGGAATAATAAATGCTATAAAATCTGGACATGAAAACTTTTATTCCGCGACATTATTGATTTTAGCGGCTGTTATTTTATTATTTCTTTCTTTTTATGCGCGTTCTTTTTCTCTTAAAGCACAGGATAGATCCATCAAAGTAGAAGAAAATTTTCGTCATTATTTATTAACGGGAAAACCTTTAAGTAATGATCTTACAATGCGACAAATAATTGGATTGCGATTTGCTTCAGATGAGGAGTTTCCTGACTTGGCTAAAAAAGCAGTTTCTGAAAGTTTATCAGAAAAAGATATAAAAGAATCAATTAAAAATTGGAAAGCTGACAACTATAGAGTTTAAGGATGAAGAAATATATACTATTTTTAGTTGTTATTGCAATAGTGGCTTCTTGTAAAACAAAAGAAAAAAAACCGATTAAGGAAGAAGAAATTAAGATAGAAAAAGATCAAGCAGAGCCAAATATATATGTTGTAAAAACCACATTTCCGTCAAAAGATGGTCTATTGATTTCGGCAGACTTGTATGAAGTTAATGGAAAAAAACCAACTATATTATTATGTCATCAAGCAGGTTTTAGTAGAGGTGAATATAAAGATACCGCATTAAGGTTAAATAAGTTAGGCTTTTCAAGCTTAGCTATAGATCAACGTTCTGGAAATATTGCTAATGAAATAAGAAATGAAACTGCACAAAGAGCGGAAGATAAAGGTTTGCCAACAACTTATTTAGATGCACAACAAGATATTGAAGCCGCTATTGATTATTTGTTTGGCATGAATGGAAATGAGCCTGTAATAATTGTAGGTAGCTCATATTCAGCTTCATTAGTTTTATTAATTGGGAAAGACAATCCAAAAGTGAGAGCTATAGCATCGTTTAGTCCAGGAGAATATTTAAAAGGAATTTCTATGAAAGATAAATTGCAAGGATTTATTAGGCCAATCTTTGTAACATCATCTCAAAAAGAAATAAAGCAAGTAGAAGACCTTAATATTGTTATGGTAGATGGTTTTAAGTTTCATTTTCAACCACCGTTCGAAGGTGTTCACGGCTCTAGAGCACTTTGGAAATCTACAGAAGGAAATGAAAAATACTGGGAAGCATTTGAAGCTTTTTTAGGTATGGTTTTTCAAAAACCTATAGTTGCTGAAAAGTAAAATTCTACTTAAATTACAACGAAAACGTTATAGCAGTTTATAGTCAATTAAATAGGATATAATACGAATAAGAAATAATTTTGTTGAACAGATATTATGAATAATACAATAAAAAAAATAGCAGTTTTAACTTCAGGAGGCGATTCTCCAGGAATGAATGCTGCAATTCGTTCGGTAGTAAGAACTTGTGCATATCACCATATTGACTGTGTTGGAGTTTACCGTGGATATGAAGGGTTAATGGAAGGGGATTTTGAGTCTTTTGACGCACGAAGTGTTAAGAGTATTATTAATAAAGGGGGTACGATTTTAAAATCTGCCAGGTCTCTTGAGTTTAAAACTAAGGAAGGAAGACAAAAGGCTTTTGATAAGTTACAAGAGGAAAAGGTAAATGGTTTAGTAGTGATTGGAGGAGACGGAACATTTACTGGAGCAATGATTTTCAATCAAGAATTTAATTTTCCAATTATTGGTATTCCAGGGACTATAGATAATGATATTTTTGGAACTTCACATACACTTGGATTTGACACTGCATTAAACACCGTTGTTGATGCAATTGATAAAATACGAGATACTGCAAGTTCTCATAATCGATTATTTTTCATTGAGGTTATGGGGAGAGATGTAGGGCATATTGCATTAAATGTTGGAATTGCTGGTGGAGCCGAAGAAATTTTAATTCCTGAGGAAGATCTTGGTTTAGATAGACTTGTAGAATCTTTGAATAGAAGTAGAAAGTCTGGCAAAAGTTCAAGTATCGTTGTTGTTGCAGAAGGTGATAAAATAGGTAAGAATATTTTTGAACTAAAAGATTATGTTGATGAAAACATGGAAGGTTATGATGTGCGTGTTTCTGTTTTAGGTCATATGCAAAGAGGAGGGTCACCATCTTGTTTTGATCGGGTGCTAGCGAGTAGAATGGGAGTGAAGGCTGTAGAATCATTACTAGAAGGGCAGACCAATTATATGGTGGGCTTATTAAATAATAAAATTGAGTTAACTCCTTTAGAGAATGCTATTAAAGGGAAGTCAAAAATAAATTTAGAATTATTGCGTGTTTCAGATATAATGAGCACTTAAACATTTATAAAAAAGAAAATGTCAGAAACAAAAATTGGAATTAATGGTTTTGGAAGAATAGGAAGAATTGCTTTAAGAATTGCAATGAACAACCCAAATGTAAAAATTGTAGGAGTAAATGATTTATTAGATGTAGAGCACTTAGCCTATTTATTGAAATATGATTCTGTGCATGGAAGATTTGATGGAACTATTGAAGTTGAAAATGGAAATCTAGTTGTAAATGGAAATGAAATTAGAGTTACTGCCGAAAGAAATCCTGCAGATTTAAAGTGGGATGCAATTGGAGCGGATATCGTTATGGATTGTACAGGGATATTTACAACTTTAGGAAAAGCACAAGCACATTTAGATGCTGGAGCTAAGAAAGTAGTAATCTCTGCACCATCGGCTGATGCACCAATGTTTGTTATGGGTGTTAATCATAAAGATGCTAAATCTACTGATACTATTGTTTCTAACGCATCTTGTACGACTAACTGTCTTGCACCGTTGGCAAAAGTTATTAATGATAAGTTTGGAATTGTAGAAGGTTTAATGACTACTGTTCATGCAGCGACTGCAACTCAGTTTACAGTAGATGGACCTTCAAGAAAAGATTATAGATTAGGACGTTCATCTTTAAATAATATTGTTCCAGCTTCTACCGGAGCAGCAAAAGCAGTAGGGAAAGTAATTCCTGAATTGAACGGAAAATTAACAGGAATGGCATTTAGAGTTCCTACAGTTGATGTATCGGTAGTAGATTTAACATGTCGTTTGGAAAAAAGTGCTTCATGGGAAGAAGTTAAAAAAGCGTTGAAGGATGCCTCTGAAAATGAATTGAAAGGAATATTAGGTTATACTGAAGAGGGTGTTGTTTCTCAAGATTTTGTTTCTGAGCCAAAAACAAGTACTTTTGATGTAAATGCTTCTATGGCACTTAATGATAATTTTGTTAAATTAATTTCTTGGTATGATAATGAATATGGATATTCTTCTAAATTGGTAGATTTATCAGTTCATATTAATTCATTATAAAAAAGTTAATATGATTTTAATTGCTGATGGAGGCTCAACAAAGTGTGATTGGATTTTACTAGATAATACTGGTGAAATTGTTATAAAAACAAGGACCTTAGGTTTGAATCCAGCAGTTTTTAAAGAGAATGTTCTTTTAGAACGAATTTTAGAGAATAAAGATTTAGAAGTTTTTAAAAATAAAATTGATCAATTATTTTTTTATGGAGCAGGTTGTGGTACAGAAACACCAAGGCTAATTCTTCAAGAAATTTTTAAATCTTATTTTACTAATTCTACAGTAACTGTTAAAGAAGATACCTATGCTGCAGTATATGCAACAACTTCAGACCCAGGAATAGTTTGTATTTTAGGAACAGGTTCAAATAGTTCTTTTTTTGATGGTAAAACGGTTGAAAATGTAGTTCCATCTTTAGGTTATATTTTGATGGATGAAGCCAGCGGAAATTATTTTGGAAAGAAATTAATAAGAGATTATTTTTATAAAAAAATGCCAGAATATTTACGAATTAAATTCTCTGAAAATTTCAATTTAGATCCTGATACAATAAAACTAAATATATATAAAAAAGAGAATCCAAATGCATATTTAGCCTCTTTTGCCGAATTCATATTTAGAAACGAACGTAATGATTATTTTAATTACGTAATCCAAAAAGGAATCAAAGATTTTTTTAAAAATAAAATACGAGTATTTGAAAATCATAAAACAGTTCCAGTTCACTTTGTAGGATCTATTGCATATTTCTCTTCAGATATTATTAATAAAATTGCAAAAAAACACAATGTTATTATAGGTAGTATTATTAGAAGACCTATTGATGGATTAATAGAGTATCATAGAAATCTATTAAAATAGATCTGCGATTCTTTCTAAAGCCATTCCTCTTGACCCTTTTATTAAAAGTGTCGAGCCTTTAAACCTTTCTATATTTATATTCTTAGAAAAATCATTAAAACTATTATATTGTTTAGCTCTCTTACAGTTTGAAGTATTAAATAACTTTCCAACTAAGTATATTGAATCAATAGTTGAATTCTCAATTAAATCAACAATAAATTGATGCTCTTTTTCTGCTGTTTCACCTACCTCAAACATATCACCTAAAACAGCAATTTTAGAGCCTTTACTTTTAAGTTGATCAAAATTTTCAATCGCAACTTCCATGCTGCTTGGGTTTGCATTATATGCATCAAGAATAATTTTAACTTCATTTTTTTTAATCACTTGAGACCTGTTATTTGTTGAAGTGTAATTCTCTATTGCAACTTTAATTGTAAAAGCATTAATATCAAAATAGTTCCCAATAGATATCGCTGCTGCTATATTAGTGTAGTTATATTCACCCATTAATTGACTATTAATTTCTATATTTTGATAATACATTTTCACCATAGGATTTGCCTTAATAAACGCAATTGATTTTTCAAAAGGAATAGAAAAAATTCCATCAGACTGTTTTATTTGCAATTCATCATTTGGATTGATGAATACTTTTCCATTACTGTTTTTTAAATGATTGTATAATTCCGATTTACCTTTTATAACACCATCTAAACTTCCAAAACCTTCAAGATGTGCTTTTCCAAAGTTTGTAATATATCCAAAATTAGGATTGGTAATATTGCATAAAAAATTAATTTCTTCTAAATGATTAGCGCCCATTTCTACAATACCAAACTCTGTTGTATCAGTCATTGATAAAAGTGTTAATGGGACTCCAATGTGATTGTTTAGGTTCCCTTTTGTTGCAATAGTTTTGAATTTAGTTGATAATACAGAATTAATAAGTTCTTTTGTGGTGGTTTTTCCATTACTACCTGTAATGGCTAGTATTGGAATATTAAGAACCTTTCTATGATAAGATGCAAGTTCTTGTAAACAATTTAAAACATCATCTACTAAAATAATTGAATCATTAGTTTGATACTCTTTTTCATCAATTATAGAATATTTAGCACCTTTTTTTAAAGCTTCTTCTGCAAATTTATTCCCATTGAACTTATCACCTTTTAGGGCAAAAAACAGCGTGTTTTTACGAATATTTCTAGTATCTGTATCAACTATAAAGTTCTCTATATAAAGTTTATATATTTCTGGAATTACCATATGCCTAAAATAAAAAAAACCTCGTTAATAAAACGAGGTTTTTATATTTATATCAAAAATAAATTATCTAATTATTTCAGTATTTCTTTTTCGTTTCTTAGGGGTCATTGGCCCTAATTTGTCAGTAGCACATCTAAATCCGATAAAGCTTGTTGCCATATATTCAGGCAAATGTCTTCTCTGTGCAGGATCTAACCAATATTCTCTGTCATTCCATGAACCTCCTTTAAATACTCTCGACTCATCACTTACTAGTGTAGATCTTACTTCTTGATCATATTCTTTTACTCTCAATCCACTTTCTCCAATTCTATTTACTGCTTTTGGAGAATTGTACATTCTTGGCTGAGACTCTAATTCATCTTCATCTTTTTCATATAATTTAGTAGAAGCTAGATCACCATCTCTTACATCAATATTATAAGATTTTTCATAGTTGTTTCTCATGTAGGCATCATCTTTGGTAATAGGAATAAACTTAATACTTCCAGGTAAGTCTTTTGGTGTTATTTTACCATTTGCTAGAGTGTCAAATTCTACTGTATTATAATCTACAACTACAACTTGTCCGTTTTGATCAATCATTTTTTTATTGAATACATTTCCACGGAAATAATTGAAATCATTAGCGTCAGTATCTATAATTGGTCTGTAAACATCAGCAACCCATTCAGCAACATTACCAGACATATCATATAGTCCAAAAGCATTTGGGTTATATTGTCTTATTGGCATTGTTATATCTCCACCATCACTACTCCATCCTGCAGGACCACTATAATCTCCACGGCCTTGTTTGAAATTTGCTAATTGGTCTCCTTTAAATCTTCTAGATTTATTACGAGTATATTTTCCTTCCCAAGCATATTTCTTACGACCTCTAATATTGTTGTACTCTCTATTTTCTACATATGCTTTTGCAGCATATTCCCATTCTGATTCTGAAGGTAATCTGAATTTTGGAGATAGTATTCCATCAGATACTTTAACTTGTCTACCTGAGAATTGATCTCTAGAAGGTCTAGACTCTCCTTTTTTTCTTGCAACTGGCAATCCTTTTTTGTAAACTGTAGAATCTCCTTCGAATAATAAATAAGGATTTTCTAAATAAGTATCAGTATTAAAATAGTTATTACCATTTAATTCTAACGAGTCCATTTCATAGACATCATTCAAAATACCTCTATCAATTAAAGTTTTTTCAGAAACTCTATCACTTCTCCATTTACAATATTCATTCGCTTGTAACCAACTTACTCCAACTACAGGATAGTCTGCATAAGAAGGGTGACGTAAATAATTTTCAGTAAGTAATTCATTTGCTCCTAAAGTATTTCTCCAAACTAAAGTGTCAGGTAGTATACTTTCGTAAATATGTTTGTTTTGCTCTTCCGACTTTGGAAATATTTTTTCTACCCATTCTAAATAAAATAAGTATTCTGCATTTGTAACTTCAGTTTCATCAAGAAAAAATGAACGAACTTGCATATCTACAGGAGTTGTATTCCAATCAAATAATACATCATCTTGAACATGACCCATTGTGAAAGTTCCTCCTTCAATTAAGACCATTCCTGGAGGTGTTTCTTGACCTTTAAATTTTCCTTTGGTAGAAAAGCCTCTTTTTTCTTTATCTTTAGAACTCCAACCTGTTAATGAGGTGCTATTTTCGTTACTTCTATTTCGACAGCCAACTGTTAGAGTAGCCAATAGAATAATAAATAAATATTTTACCTTAACAATTTTCATATTCTTTGTACTTTAGGGTTTTATTAGTGTCGCAATATACACCAAATAAATTTTTTTACAAGTTTTTTTAATAGAATGTGTTTCCATTATTCGAGTATATAACGATTGTTTTTTTTCTTTATTATATGTAATGTTGCAATGTGTTAAAATATCTAAAGAAAATCAACGTTTATTACTGTAATATGAATAAAATAAAATACATTACTTTTGCTTTAATACTCTCACTTGTTGTGAGTTACTCTCAAAACACTGTAAGTGAGAAAATTGATTTAGAGTGGAATGACAGCGCTTCTATCACTACAAGTAAAAAAAACAAGATACAAATCCCTCTTGTTGAAGGTCAATTTGTTGATGATAATCAGTTACCAATTCTTACTAAAAGATGGGATATTGAAAATGGATATTCTATAGACTCCTATAAAATTATTAATGTAAAATATCAAGTTTTACCTACACAAGTTTTAATAGATTTATGGGTCAGTAAAATCCCAACTTCTATTGTAAGTTCATTTGATGTTGCCAAATCAAGAAATGATTCTGAACTTATTTTAACATTAACCCCCTTAATTAAAGAAGGAAGTGTTATTAAGAAAATCACCTCATTTGAGATTGAATACAAACTGAAAAGGCAATTGTCTAGTAGGTTATCTAGTTCAAGACCTACTTCTAATTCCGTTTTGTCATCAGGAAATTGGTATAAATTCTCAGTAGACACAACAGGAGTTTTTAAAATTAATCGTTCATTTTTAAGTAGTTTAGGAATAAATACATCAAGTGTAAATCCCAAAAAAATAAAAATTTACGGGAATGGGGGGCAAATGCTTCCTTTTTTAAATAGTGATTTTCGTTATGACGATTTACAAGAAAATGCAATTTATGTTAGCGGTGAAGAGGATAATAGTTTTGATGGCGATGATTTTGTTCTTTTTTATGCCAAGGGACCTAATACTTGGAATTTAAACACTTTGAATAGTGAAGTTAAACATCAAAAAAATATTTTCTCAGATGTGTCTTATTATTTTATAAATGTTGATGGAGTTGATGGGAAAAGAATTAATGATGAAAGCCCTATAATTGACCCTCCAGTCTCACAGATAACAACGTTTAATGATTATACTTTTTATGAATATGATAAAGAGAATTTAATGGGTATTGGTCAACAATGGTTTGGAGAAAAATTTAATATAGAGAACACTCAAACATTCATTATACCTTTTGAAAAATGCAGTGCTTCAGAAGATATTAATGTAAGAGTTAGAGGAGTTGTAGATTCTGCTACAAATACACAAATGAGTATTAAAGTAAATGGACAAGATTTATATACATTGAATTTCCCAGCAATTACGAATAGTCTAGTGCATGGAATTCCAAGAGAACAAATTGGAAGTGTATCTAATTCTAATGATTTTGTAACAGTTGAAATTACGTTTGATAATAATGGTAACCCTTCAGCAGATGCGCATCTAGATTATATTGAAGTTATTGGAAAAAAAGAACTTCAAATGGCTACAGAACAGTTTGGGTTTAGGAGTTTTGAAACTGCTAATAGTAGTGGAGTTGTTCAATATCAGGTTCAAAATGCCATATTAATTGATCAAATATGGGACGTAACAGATTTTTTGAATCCTGTGAGAATAGCCAATCAATCTACAAGTGGAAATTTTGAATTTAATGCGAATGCGGGTAATCTTAAAGAATATATCGCTTTAAATGAATCTGATTATTTCACTCCAAAACTATTAATTTCAAGTCTTGTAGTAAATCAAAATTTACACTCTTTAGAAGATATAGATTACGTAATTGTTACTAGAGATTATTTGATGAATGAAGCTGATAGATTGGCCGAGTATCACAGAAATAAAGGCTTAGTAGTTGAAGTTGTAGATCTTGAAAAAATTTATAATGAGTTCTCATCAGGGAGCCCAGATTTAACAGCAATAAGAGATTTTACTAAACACCTGTATACAAATGCTACAACTATTGAAAAGCGTATAAAATATTTATGCTTGTTTGGTGATGCTTCTTATGATTATAAAGATAGGATTTCTGGTAACAATAATATAGTTCCAGTCTTTTTGGCTTATGAAAGTTTTAATTTGGCAAGTTCTTATGTGACAGATGACTATTATGGGATGATGGATGATACTGAAGGTTTGCTAACAGGATCAGACAGACAAGATGTAATAACAGGAAGAATACCCATCACAGATGTTTCGCAAGCATCAAGTGCTATTAATAAAATAATAAATTATAACAGCACAAATTCTTTTGGTGATTGGAGGAATCAAGTAACTTTGATTGCAGATGATTTAGATACGGCAAGTGAATATATTTTAGAAACTAGCATGGAAAAAATTGCGGATTCAATTAAAGATAGGAAGCCAATATTAAATGTTAAAAAGATTTATGCTGATGCTTTTTCTCAAGAAAATTCTTCTGGAGGGGAGCGATATCCAGATGTAAATACAGCCATTTCTAACTCTATTGAGAGAGGAACTTTATTGCTCAATTATTTTGGACATGGTGGTGAAGATGGTTGGGCTTCTGAACGATTTCTTGAAATTCAAGATGTTCAATCATGGAATAATTACAATACGCTACCATTAATTATTACCATTACATGTGAATTTTCAAAATTCGATAACCCTTTGAGGTTAGCTGGTGGAGAATATGTTTTTTGGAATGAGAATGGTGGTTCAGCATCTTTAATTACTACAACTCGTGAAATTTATATTAATGTTGGCAGAATATTTAATGAGCGGTTGATGAAGTTATTATTAAATTTTAATGATGAACAATTTACAATTGCAGATGCATTAATGCATATAAAAAATCAATTTACAACAAGTCAACGCTTATTTATATATTATCTTGGTGACCCAGCAATGGAACTTGCAGTCCCAAGGGCAAATGTAAAATTGACTCACATGAATGGAGTTGATATTACAACTTCACTAGATACTATTAAAGCACTATCTAATGTGACATTTAAGGGTATTGTGACTGATCCTCAAGGAAATCTTTTGACCGATTACAACGGAGAACTTTCAGCAACAGTTTTTGATAAAGAAATAAATAAAACTACTTTAAATAATGATAATTTTGGATTTGTAATGGAATTTGATGCTTTAGAAAGTAAAATTTTTAGAGGGAGAGCTACCGTTGAAGATGGATTTTTTGAGTTTAATTTTGTTGCACCTAGAGATTTAAGAATAGCCTACGGTAAAGGGAAGATTAGTTTTTATTCAGATAATAATAGTATAGATAAAGCAGGATATAATTTTGATGTTACTGTTGGAGGCATTAATGAAAATGCTCCTGAAGACAATACAGGTCCACAGATTGAATTGTATATGAACGATGAATCATTTATCGATGGAGCCAACACAAATGAATCTCCTTTATTTTTAGTAGTTCTTGAAGATGAAAACGGGATTAACACCTCTATTACAGCTGTAGACCATGATATTGTTGCAATATTAGATGGAGATCAATCTAATCCATTCATTTTAAATGATTTTTATCAAACAGAGTTGGATGATCATACAAAAGGAAAAGTAAAGTATCCTTTTAGAAATTTAGATACAGGCTTACATACTATAGAATTATGCGCTTGGGATACTTACAATAATTCTTCTTGCGCTACGTTGTCATTTGTGGTAGTTAACGATTCAGACATGGTGTTAGAAAACGTGTTAAATTACCCAAATCCATTTGTAAATTATACAGAGTTTTGGTTTAATCATAATAAACCAAACGAGTCGTTGGAGGTTCAAATTCAGGTGTTTACAGTGTCTGGAAAGTTAATAAAAACAATTAATCAAACGGTGCAATCTACAGGTACTTTATCGCGTTCTATTTCTTGGAATGGGCTAGATGATTTTGGAGATAAAATTGGTAAAGGAGTATATGTTTACAAACTCAATGTTAAAAGCTTAGTGTCAAATGCCAAAGCAGAAAAATATGAGAAATTAGTTATACTCCAATAAAAAATCGATATTTGTGGTTTCGCTTAAAAATAAATATAAAAATTAAATGAAAAACTTACTTATTACTACTTGTATAATCTTACTAATTATACCTACTATTAATGCACAAGACGAGCCAAATCCAATTACAACAGCAGCACCGTTCTTATTAATTGTACCTGATGCCCGCGCTGGTGGAATGGGAGATATTGGTGTAGCAACAACCGCTGATGCTAATTCACAACATCATAATCCTGCACAATATGCTTTTTTAAATTCTCAATTTTCTGTTGGTGTAAATTACACACCTTGGATGCGAGAACTTGTAAGTGATGTTTTTTTAGGTGGCTTTACAATAGCAAATAGACTAGATGATAGAAGTGCTTGGGCGGCAAGTTTAAAATACTTTACACTTGGTGAAATTGAATTGAGAGAAACTGGAGATCCAAACGAAACAGTTATAATTGAAAAGCCAAGTGAGCTTTCTTTTGATGGTACCTACGCACTGAAATTAAATGAATCCTTTTCAATGGGAGTTACTTTAAGGTATATTCGTTCAGATTTTGCCATTAGAGTGGCAAATTCAGAATTAAAGACGGTAAATACTTTTGGTGTAGATATTTCTGGTTATTACCAATCTGAAGAAGATAATTACGGAGATTTTAATGGTAAATGGCGTGGAGGTTTTAATATTTCTAATATAGGACCTAAAGTTAGATATTCAGATGGTGGTAGAGAAAATTTTATTCCAACTAATTTGAAATTTGGTGGTGGTTTTGATTTTATTTTAGATGACTATAATACGATTGCAACAACTTTAGAATTTACTAAATTATTAGTGCCAACACCGCCATTAAGAGATCCATTAACTGGAGAAATTATTGAAGGTGAAGATGATGATGTAGCTTTCTTTAAAGGGATTTTTCAATCTTTTGGAGATGCTCCAGGAGGTGGAAGTGAAGAGTTGAAAGAATTTACTTGGGCACTTGGTATTGAGTATATGTATGACAATGCATTCGCGATTCGTGCAGGATACTTTAATGAAAATGAGTTTAAAGGAGGTCGTAAGTACTTTACTTTAGGGACAGGATTTAAGTTTAAAAGTAGTAAAATTGATATTTCATATTTGTTTAATTCATCTGATGTAAATAATCCATTAGAAAACACATTGCGTTTTTCTTTAGCGTTTGACTTTGGTGAATTATATGAAGATTATTAATCGTTAAATTTTTGAATGAAAAAAATCCAACTATCAACATCAATCACTTTATTTGATTCAGTTACTGAACTTCCAAAAGATGTTCAACAATTAATGGATGAAGCGGTCAAAGTTCGTGAAACAGCTTATGCTCCATATTCAAAATTTCATGTAGGTACAGCATTTTTATTAGAGAATGATGAAGTAGTTACTGGAAATAACCAAGAAAATGCTGCGTATCCTTCTGGGATGTGTGCTGAGCGTGTTGCAGTATGGAAAGCAGGATCTGAGTTTCCTGATGTTAAGATTTTAAAGATTGCTATTACTGCTAGTTCCTTTAATAATCCAGTAACTGAGCCTGTAGCACCATGTGGAGGATGTAGACAAGCATTATCAGAATACGAAACTAAACAGGATTCAAAAATTGAAATCTATTTTATGGGAGAAACTGGGAAGATTATCAAAACAGACTCTCTTCACGACCTTCTTCCTTTAGCATTTGATAAATCCTTCTTGTAGTTGAAAACTCTAAGGTTTCTATACTTTTCTCAATATATTTTTATGTAAAATGTTGTTTTTAAATAGTTTATGTTAATTATGTTTAATGCATTGGGTACTTATTAACTCCACAAACAAACAATATGTTTAAAAAACTTACCCTAGCTATTATAGCATCAGTTATGCTATTTAGTTGTCAAAACGATGATGTTTTAGAAAGTCAAGAAGCGTCAAACCCAATTAATTTATTTGATTTTAATGTGTCAACAAACGACGTTTCAAATAATCTTTTTTCAAGAATTTCAGAAACAGCTTGTACCACTACATCTCTAATTGCAGGTCAAAATTATGATGCAGGTAGAGTTGATGTTGAAATTGTTAATCAAGAAGGTGTAGATTATGTTTACATAACCTATATCTCTGAAAATGATTGGGTCATTAAATTAACACACTTGTATGCAGGTGATAAAGATGGAATTCCAGAAACAAAAAAAGGGAATCCAAAACCTGGAGTTTTTGAGAAAAAGGTAGATTATTCAGCTAATGTAATTTCAGATTTTGAAGTTGAGTATAAAATTCCCGCAGATGCATTTGAAGATTGTTTTTATATCGCAGCACATGCTGAAGTAGAAAAAAACGATGGCTCTCAATCAGAAACTGCTTGGGGAGAAGGTGAAGGGTTTGAAGGAAATAGCTGGGCTATGTACTTTGAATTTTGTAAAACTTCTTGTGATGGAGGTAAAGATGATGACGATGATGGCGGAGTAAAATAAAAATAAAAAAGGAGAGATGTATATCTCTCCTTTTTTTTATCTTAATACTTTTTCAATTACTTTCCCTGTAGATCCGTTAGGAAACTCTATACCAAGCAAAGCAGAAATTGTTGGTGCAATATCAATGATAGGATAGTATTGATGACTCATTCCTTTTTTAATTCCATTTCCATAAAATATTAGCGGAGTGTGTGTGTCATAATTATAACCAGACCCATGAGTTGTACCTCCTTTGTTTTCATACCAATTTGAAATTGTAGACGGTTTATAAACAAAGATGATATCTCCAGATAATTTTTGATTATAACTATTTTGAACTAAACTTAATGGACCTTCAGTAAAATTAATAGTTTGTAATGTTCTTGCAGTTATTATTTTATAAATGTCTTTATGCCCTATTAGTTCATCAGCTAATAATTGTTCTGCCTCTCCAAGATTCAAACCTAACTTCTTTATCTCTTCTTTATCAAAGTAGATGTTATTGTTTGATATATGTTCTATTATTTTATCAGAATTAAATAAGTCTTTCGCGATATTTTTAATATGATTTCGTAATTCTTTTTTGTTCACATAGCCTGCGGGAATTGAATTGTCAATTAAGTATTGTGGTACTTCTGTAGCTCCATGATCGGCGGTTAAAAAGAGAGTGTAATTCCCTTTGCCAACTTCATTATCTAGAGAAATTAATAATCTCTCAATGTCTTTGTCAAGTCTTATATAAGTGTCTTGAGTTTCTTTTGATGACACCCCAAAACCATGACCAATATGATCTGTACTTGAAAAACTAACAGATAAAAAGTCTATGAATTGATTTTGCCCCATTTTTTCGTTTTTTACAGCTTCAATAGCAAAATCGGTAATTAAACTATTACCAAATGGTGTTTCTTTTATTAGACTATAATTATTGTTTTCTGCTCTTAATTTAGGTAATTCATGAGGGAAAGTTGGAGTTTTTTGCCCTTTGAAAGCTTGCTCATAATTATTATTATCATTAGTGCTTTCAGTATAAGTTGAAATATCATAATACGTATTCCAAGGTTTACTTAAGTAATTTTCAACTCTATTTGAGTTGTTAAAATTTGTAACCCAATTTGGAAGTTTATCTGTATAATAAGTACTTGTAATCCATTTTCCTTCATCATTTCCTTCAAACCAATAAGCAGCATTTGCAGAATGACCTACAGGTAAAATCGCACCACGATCTTTTATGCTGATACCAATAGTTTTTCCATTCATGTTTTGCGCTAGATGTAATTGATCTGCAATTGTTGTAGTTTGAATTCTATTGGGAGATTTTTGCCCTTCACTTGAAGAGGTTCCTACTGTTTTATAACGATTATCACCTACACAATTAATCATTTTTTTGGTTTGTTTATCATACCAATCGTTTGATAAAACACCATGGTTTTCTGGAGTTGTACCTGTAAAAATTGAAGTGTGTCCAACACCAGTTTTAGTTGCAGAATAATTAAAATGTGCGTTTTTAAGATTAAACCCACCTTTCATTAAACGTTTAAAACCACCTTCACTATATTTATTGTAAAATCTAGATAAGTAATCATAGCGCATTTGATCTACTACTATTCCAACAACTAATTTAGGCTTATTAGTTTTTTCTATAGTAGAATTACTAATTACACTACTTTCTTGTGCTTTGCAGTTAATTAATATAAATGCTAATACGAAAAGTAAGATTGATTGTTTCATACAGGTTTCATAGATAAAGTTAGAAAACAAAGTTACAATTTTAGAAACTATTAACTTTTTATTTATGTTAAGATTCTGTAAAGTATTATATTAATTTAATATTTTAGCAAAAAGAAATTAAATGAATTATTTAGAGCATATTGGTAAATACTTTATGATGCTTAGAGAAGTCTTTAAACGTCCACAGAAATGGAAGATCTTTAGAGAAACCTTATTCAGAGAAATTGAAGACTTAGGTTTGAAGTCATTAGGTATAATAATGTTTATCTCTTTTTTTATTGGAGGTGTTGTTGCTATTCAAACAGCATTGAATGTAGATAGCCCATTTATCCCGAAGTATTTAATCGGTTTTGCTACTAAACGTACAATGATTTTAGAATTCGGACCAACTTTCACCTCTATTATTTTAGCAGGAAAAGTAGGTTCGTATATTGCTTCAAGTATGGGAACGATGAGAGTAACTGAGCAGATAGATGCACTCGAAGTTATGGGGATAAACTCATTGAGTTATTTAGTTTTACCTAAATTAATTGCAACATTATTATTTTATCCTTTTTTAGTCCTAATCGCTATGTTGTTAGGTATTATTGGCGGATGGGTTGCTGGGAATTTAACAGGCTTATTTTATACAGTAGATTATATTAACGGAATTCAGTTAGATTTTAATCCGTATTATATTAAATATGCATTAATAAAAACGGTTATTTTCGCTTTTGTTATTGCTACCATTCCTGCATATCATGGATATTATGTAAAAGGAGGTTCATTAGAAGTAGGACGTGCAAGTACTCAGGCCGTAGTTTGGACAAGTGTAGTGATTATATTATTAAATTATTTCTTAACTCAAATGCTTTTAGGATAATGATAGAAGTAACAAATTTGAATAAAAGTTTTGATGATGCTCATATTTTAAAAGGAGTTTCTGCTATTTTTGAAAAGGGGAAAACAAATATGATTATTGGTCAAAGTGGTTCTGGTAAAACAGTTTTCCTAAAATGTATGTTAGGATTACACACACCTGAAATAGGCGATATTTCTTTTGATGGTAGGGTATACTCTCAATTGAATATTGATCAAAAACGACTGCTCAGAACAGAAATCGGAATGTTGTTTCAAGGTGGAGCGTTATTTGACTCTTTAACTGTAGAAGAGAATATCATGTTTCCTTTAAAAATGTTTGCGAACCAAAGTAAAAATGAAATGCTTCATAGAGTAAATTTTGTTCTTGAACGTGTTAATTTGCCTGGATCAAACAAAAAATTTCCTGCTCAACTTTCTGGAGGGATGCAAAAGAGAGTTGCAATTGCTAGAGCAATTGTAATGAATCCTAAATACTTGTTTTGTGATGAACCCAATTCTGGATTAGATCCGCAAACCGCAACTGTTATTGATAATTTGATTCAAGAAATTACAGATGAATATAATATTGTGACAGTCATAAATTCACATGACATGAATTCTGTGATGGAAATTGGAGAAAAAATAGTCTTTTTGAAAGATGGTGAAAAAGCATGGGAAGGGTCGAATAAAGATATCTTTATAACTGATAATGAGGCGGTCGTAAACTTTGTGTATTCGTCTAATTTATTTAAAAAAGTTCGTGAATCTTATTTTAAAGAAAGTAAATAAAAAAACTAGTTGTTTTATATAAAAAGTAAACTATATTTGCAGCCGCAAAAAGCGTAAAAGGACGACTTGGTAGCTCAGTTGGTAGAGCACCTCCCTTTTAAGGAGGTGGTCCTGGGTTCGAGCCCCAGCCAAGTCACAAAAATAAAAAAATCCGAAGTTTTCGCTTCGGATTTTTTTTTGTTTTAAAGACGGTTTTATTCTCTCATAACTTTTAATGTGTCAAGACTCAGTCTAGTTTTTAGCCAGAGTTTTAATTTAAGTTCTTGCTCTTGATTGTTTGGAATTGAATCATACCAAGTTGTTGTAAAAACGGATAACGTATCTGTTGACTTAAAATTGGTTGTGATTACATTGGCATAACTCAATGTTTTTAGTCCCGTATAATTGATTTTTGCCTCTTGACTAATATTAGAAAAAGGAACTTTATAATATGTATTCAATTCCGCTTCTAACAATTTAATTTTAGCTTCACTTTGCTTTATTTTCTCGTCTCTAGAAGATATAATTTGTTGATTTCTGGAATATAAATCTGTGAGGTTTTGAACCTCTGCTCTTATATCAGAATCATCTGTACCTTGCTGTATATTTAATGTTGTTGTTGGTAAGCCATAATCAGTTAATTTAACTTCCCATTGCTTTATTTCGGTACTGTTAAGTGTTTTTCCATAAAGAACTAGTTTAATGCTATTTTTATCATAGTTTATGTTTTTATCATCTTCATCAATAATACTGATTCCATTACTTTTCATTTCTTGGATAAAACTATTTGCTTTTTGTACGAATTGACCTTTTTGAAACAGTTGATAAAAGAGGAAAACGCTGAACCCAAAAATAAGAATAGCTATAAATGAGGCTAATTGAGCAATACGCTTTCTTTTTGCCGAATTGATGTATTTTACCATTGGAAAACGAAGAAACTTTACGATTAAGAAAGTTGCCAAAGCAATAAAAATTGTATTAATTGTAAACAAAAACATTGCTCCGAAAAAATATTCGAAATTTCCAACTGCAAGACCATATCCAGCAGTACATAATGGAGGCATTAAAGCCGTAGCAATTGCAACACCAGCAATTGTATTGGTTTGCTGAGAACGTCTGCTTAAAGCAATAATTAACGCCAGTCCTCCAGCAATCGCTATAAAAACATCACGAACATCAGGTGCAGTTCTTGCCATTAATTCAGGCGTTTCTTCCCTGAAAATAGGAATCAAAAAGAACATAAAAGAAGTAAATAGACTGATACCTACCATTACTCCTAAATTCACAAATGAGCGTCTTAAAGTATCAATATCATTAATTCCAATTGAAAGACCAACACCAAGTATAGGTCCCATTAATGGAGATATAAGCATAGCTCCAATGACAACTGCTGCTGAACTTGTATTCAGTCCAATAGAGGCTATTAAAATAGAAAAAACAAGAATCCATGCCGTATGACCTTTCATAGATATATTGTCTTTTACATCTTGAATGGTGCCACTTTTATCAGTGTCATAGCGGATGTTTAAAGTGTCACTTACGAATCCTTTTAGATTGCTCCATACACTTTCATAACCTTCAGCTGGTTTTTCAGTATTTGGCTCTATTTTCTTTTCAAACTTTGATTCCATTTGCTATTTTTTATACGTATTCTTCTCCAAAATCAATTCTTACTTGATTGGAAATTTGTTTAATATCTTGCTCGTCACTTTTTGGACAGATTAGTAAAACATCTTCTTTTTCAACTACAATATAATCATTTAATCCTTGAATGACTACGCGTTTCCCGTTTTGAGTTCTTACCATATTGTTTGATGAATCTCTAAAGATTGTTTCGCCACCAACTGATGCATTTTGGTTTGAGTCTTTTGGAAGTTTATTGTATAAAGAACCCCAGGTGCCTAGATCATTCCAATTAAAGTTTACAGGCAATACATGTACGTTCTTTGCTTTTTCTAATATTCCATAATCTATAGATATATTTTCTGCATTAGCATAATTTATATCGATAAAGTCATCTTCAAATTCTGTATTGTACACATTATTAGCTTCGCAAAATAGCGAGTACATTTCTGGTAAACTAGATTCAAATGCTTTTAAAATGCTTTTTACACTCCAGATGAAAATTCCTGCATTCCAAAGATAGTCTCCACTTTCAATAAATTTTTTCGCATTTTCTAAATCAGGCTTTTCAGTAAATTGTTTTACCTTTTTTATTTCGGTATTGTTATTTTCATATTGAATATAGCCATAACCTGTATTCGGTGAACTTGGTTGAATTCCAAGTGTCATCAACACATCATTTTGTTGACAAAAATCAAAAGCAGTTTCAATATTGTCTATAAATTGTGGTTCATTTTCAATCCAATGATCACTCGGAGCAATAATCATTACTCCATCAGGATTTAAAGCCTGTATTTTAAGAGCGGCATATAATATACATGGAGAAGTATTTCTCATGCAAGGCTCTAATAATAATTGTTTTTTTGTTGTGTTTTCTAATTGATCTAAAACTAAATCTTTATATCTTTTATTAGTAGATATTAAAATGTTTTCTGACGGAATTAATCTTTCTAATCTACTAAATGTCTTTTGAATTAATGAATCACCAGTTCCTAACATGTCGTGAAACTGTTTAGGGTTTTCTTGAGTACTCATTGGCCAAAAACGTGAACCTACACCTCCAGCCATGATGACTGCGTAATAATTTTCTTTCATATTTATTTTGTTGTTTCCAATTCAACTTCTGCATTTTGGTTGAAAAGATATAATTTTTTAGTTTTTAATTCAATGCACTCAAACCGAGTACGTCTTTTATTCCCTTTTCGAAATATACGGTTTTTAAATACGAATTTAGAATCGAAAGGAATCTCAAATATAAAACTCTTATCAGACTTTTCGCTAAAGAGTTTCATTGCTAATGCAAGTTTAACATCAGAATCGGTACTTGCCTTTGGGTTTTTAAGATAATTTGCTAAGTGCGGAAGAATCTCTTTTGGATAAATATCTGGATGTAAAAAAGGCAACATTAAATGTTGAAAATTCTGTTTCCATTCTTTACCGTGAGGTTGAACATGTTTACTATTAAGATGAGTAACTAAATGTGCAACTTCATGAATTAAAGTCAATAAGAATTGATATGGATTTAAATTGTTGTTGACAGTAATCTGGTATTCCCTGTTTTTAGTAAGTCTAAAATCACCATGTTTTGTGTGACGTTGATTGACTATTTTTAATTTATGAGGATATTTATTTAGTAGTTCATTAACTAAACTCACAGAATCTAAAGGTAGATATTTATGAAGTAAATTTTGCATAAATGCGTTATGGCGTAGAACTAGAAACTTGTAATACTTTTCCGTTATAATGTTTATTTCCAGTCAAGGCAAAATCATAGATATATTCAGCCATTTCCA
>TARA_B110000090_G_scaffold31386_1_pt1 | contig 22090 bp, 20 predicted proteins | sample TARA_B110000090 | Tara Oceans TARA_B110000090 (sample SAMEA4397239) | marine metagenome | biome: Polar Biome; feature: [SRF] surface water layer (ENVO:00010504); material: water (ENVO:00002006), including particulate matter (ENVO:01000060) such as... | depth 5 m
ATCTTTGGTTTATAAAAAACTTTTAGCCATTGAATTTTCTCATTATATTCTTTTGGGTTATCTAAATTTAATTTCTTTCCTGTATAATATTCATAAGAGTAACGAACATAACGTTCTGGAGGCAAAAACATCATTTTCCTTAGATATCTTAATCGTTGCTTTTTTAAAAAATTAATCATTCTAAAAACTTAAATTATCAATATTCAATCCTTTTTGCAACCATTCAAAGAGTAAATCAAATTTGTTTTTTGGACATAAATCTAAACTTTGCATACATAGAAACAACTTACTGTCATCGTTTACTGCTTTATGTATCATGTTTCTATACCAATACAATGGTTTTTTATGAGAACCTCCAATATAAATTAATTGGTAATCTTCTTTTAAAACTGCTGACTCATTTTTAATCTCAATATGATTGGCCAACGATTGTAATACATATTGCTCTGGATTTCTAAATCGATGTCTAATATTTCTGTCTTGTATTTCAGGGTGAGAATCAAAATAATTTTTTAAACTAGATTTTCGTATTGGTGCTGGTGTATGATCTAATTTAAAATACCTGTCAAAACCTAAAACTCTGGCGGCATTCTGCTGACCTCTTTTATATCCATACTTCTTATCTCTTGTTTCTTTCCCAAATAATCTTAACACACTATTAATTGCATTTTTATAAAAAATATCTTCATCTAATGGCTTCCATTCTCCTCTTAAAACTGGAAATCCATCAATAAAAAAATCTGAAGGCTCTGTTTTCTTCAATAATGAAAAGTCATCATTAAAATAAATAAAATGTTCTGAAAGAGAAGGTATTGTATAAGCAAGTGTTTCTATAGGTCGGCAATTAAAAACAGGTAACAATGAGTTGAATTTAGAGAAAATAACTTCATGGTCAACAACAGTTACTATTGGTTGACTGTCCAATTTCTGCTTATTGTAGGTTTCTAAAAATGAAGGAGTTTGACTATCTGTTACAATAAAAATGTTTTTAATATACGGAGCAAATTTTATGATCGATTTTACTGCAATTTCTATTTCATCTACTTGATCAAATCGTGTTCTAAATTGTTTATTACTCCAAACATTAGAGCCCGTAAAATACGGCCTCATTTTATCTTGATGCTTCACATCACTTCCATCAACCCAAGTTATGACGGCATCTATAACTAAATCATTATTTTTATCAATAGACATTAAAAAATATTTTACTCTACTATTTATTAAATTATTTCAATCCTTTTCTAAGCAACCATAACTTTACATAGCGCATATAAACTGCATATGAATGATTGTAGGCAACCGTTAATCCAACAACACCATCTCTAAATCCGCCTTGGATAATATAATGTTTAAAAAATCTCCAACATGGCTTAATAATAAAATGAAACGGCGTTAAAGTTCCTGTTTTTTTATCATAATCATTTGCTTGTAACCAAGCATAGCGATTTAATTTTTCCATATGAAAATCAAAATTCACATAGGTGTCATGGTATAATTTTTCTTTTAATGAACCTATTTTACCAGTATCAATTATCTCTGCATGAACCTGCTTATCTTCATATCTACATTCACTCTTTTTAAATAAACGAATTACTTTATCATTCCATCCACCAAAACGAACATGTTTTCCCATGAAATGATTTTTTCTAGAAATCCAATAACCAGAAAAGTTATTAATTGAAGGGTTTTTAAGTAAATCCAAAATTTCTAATTTTAACACTTCTGTAACTCTTTCATCAGCATCAACCAATAAAATCCATTCGTTTGAGGCTTGCGGTATTGCCCAGTTTTTTTGCGATGCAGAGTATTCATATTCTCGCTGTATTACAAAATTTGTATATTCTTTAGCTAATTCAAGAGTTTTATCAGTACTAAACGAATCTACAATAATTATTTCATCTGCAAAATCTACCGATTTCAAGACGTCTACAATATTACTTTCTTCGTTATATGTTGGGATTATTACTGTAAGTTTTTCCATAAATGAACTTAATTATACTGCTACATCATATTCACGCAGTGCATCATTTAATGATGTTTTTTTATTAGTACTTTCTTTTCTTTTTCCAATTATTAAAGCACAAGGTACATTATATTTTCCGGCACTAAATTCTTTTGTATAACTTCCAGGAATCACTACAGATCTTGCCGGAATCACGCCTTTTGTAATTACTGGTTCATCACCTGTAACATCAATTATTTTAGTACTCATAGTTAAAACAACATTTGCTCCTAAAACCGCTTCCTTTTCAATTCTCACCCCTTCTACAACTATACATCTAGAACCAATAAACGCTCCGTCTTCAATAATTACAGGTGCTGCTTGTAACGGTTCTAAAACTCCACCAATACCTACACCTCCACTTAAATGAACATTTTTCCCTATTTGAGCACAACTTCCAACTGTTGCCCAGGTATCTACCATTGTTCCTTCGTCAACATAAGCGCCAATATTCACATAACTAGGCATTAATATAGTTCCTGGAGAAAGGTAAGCACCATAACGTGCAACTGCATGAGGAACTACTCTTACTCCTTTTTCTTTATAATTGCGCTTTAGCGGAATTTTATCATGATATTCAAAAATACCTACTTCAAATGTTTCCATTTTTTGAATAGGGAAATATAAGACAACTGCCTTCTTTACCCATTCGTTAACCTGCCACTCATTTTCAACTGGCTCGGCAACTCTTAAAGTACCTTTATCTAATAAATCAATAACTTCTCTTATAGCGTTTTGAGTTTCTTCATTACTTAGTAAATCGCGATTATCCCAAGCGCTTTCTATAATTTTTTGTAATCTTTCCATTCTATATAATTAATAATACAAATGTAATTAACTATGTTTAAAATTTACTTCTATTTATTGCTAAAATAAAACCTTATTTTTGTCAAAAAAGTAAAAAGACTTGAAAGGAAGAATAGTAGCATTTGACTTTGGTGAAAAACGTACTGGAATTGCTGTAACTGATGAACTTCAGATTATTGCATCTGGGCTAACTACAATTGAAACTAAGAAAATATTTGCGTTTTTAGACACCTATGTTTCTGAAGAAAATATTTCTTTATTTATTGTTGGAGAACCTAAACAAATGGATAATTCTGAAAGTGAAAGTGAAGTTTTCATTAAAGGATTTATTAAAAAACTCTCTAATAAATTTCCTGAGATTGAAATTAAACGAGTGGATGAACGATTTACTTCAAAGATGGCTTTTCAGACTATGATAGATAGCGGATTGAATAAAAGGCAACGTCAAAACAAAGCATTGATTGATGAAATTAGTGCAACTATAATACTTCAAACATATTTAGAGCAAATTTAATTTTCAATTAAATAATCAAATCTATAATATGAATATGGTAATTCTTTTGGCTGAATTAAATACGTCCCTTTTACATCATTCTTTAAGCAAATAGCTTTCAATTCGGAAACCTTCCAAAACTTCCCCATTTCATTTTTTAGTAATAGCCTATCTTTATAAAAACGCAGTTTTTTTATTGCACTATTGTAATAATCTGGAAATTTATCAAATTCAGGAATATCGCCAATAAAAATTTTACCCATTGGGTTTAAACATTTCAATAGCTCTGAAATTACTTTATCCCCTTGATTCTTTTTATCAAAATATTGAAAAGAAAACTGCATATAAATTTTATCAAATTTTCGCCCATTCAATAACTCACTAAGTTTTAATACCGAGCCATTAATATAATCGATATTTAATTCTTTAGAACTTGTTTTTGCAGTTTTTAATAAGTTCTCAGATTGATCAACACCAATAATAGATTCACATTTTTTTGCTATTTCACAAGTAATAATTCCATTACCGCAACACACATCTAAAACTTTATCTACTCTAGTAATGTCAAGAATTCTTATAATATGATTTACTGTTAAAAAAGTACTTTCTTCATCCTTTCTTTGTACTTGGCTTATTTTATTATCGGGATTATTTATCGCTATTGTATCCCAGTACTTTTTCCAATTCATGCTATAAAAAAATAATATTGACCCAAATCTACTAAAAAATAATATCTAATATCGTATTTTTGCAAACGATAAAAATTAAAAAATGATTTTACCAATTACTGCTTACGGAAATCCAGTTTTAAGAAAGGTTGGAGTTGATATTGAAAAGGATTATCCAGATCTGGATGTGCTAATTCAAAACATGAAAGAGACCATGGCTAATGCTCAAGGTGTTGGTCTTGCTGCACCACAAATTGGTAAAGCAATTCGTTTATTTCTTGTAGACACTTCTGCATTTGCTGATGATGAAGAACTAGAGGAAGAAGAGAGAGCATTCTTAAAAGATTTCAATAAAGTATTTATTAATGCAGAGATATTGGATGAGACTGGTGATGAATGGGTTTTTAATGAAGGGTGCTTAAGTATTCCTGATGTTAGAGAAGATGTTTTTAGACAAGAAACGGTAACAATTGAATATTATGACGAAAACTTCAAAAAGCACACTCAAGTTTTATCAGGTCTAGCAGCAAGAGTTGTTCAACATGAATATGATCATATTGAAGGAATTTTATTTACGGATAAACTATCATCTCTAAAAAAACGATTGATTAAGAAAAAATTAGAAAACATATCAAAAGGAAAAATAAATCCAGACTATAGGATGAGTTATTTCAATCCAAAGAAAAAAACCTCATAGAGGCATTATATAAAATAGAATTAAAAATCATATGAGTTTAGAAAAAATTATTGCAGTTACAGGAAAACCAGGTTTATACGAAATAATTGCACAGTCAAAAGGAGGGATTATCGTTGAATCATTATTAGATAAAAAACGTTTTCCGATTAATGCAATGCATAATGTAAGTGTTCTTGACAATATTGCAATTTATACGTATGAGACTGAAGTCCCTTTAAAGTTAATTTTAAAATCAATATTTGAAAAAGAAGAAGGAAAAGAATGTATTAGTCATCAAGAAAATTCAAAAAAATTAATTTCATATTTTTCTGAAATACTTCCTGAATATGATGAAGAACGTGTATACGCATCTAACATAAAAAAGGTGATTCACTGGTACAATCTTCTTATAGAGCATAAATTTGACTTTTCTTCAATTTCTGAAGATGAAGCTACAGAAACAGTATCGTAAATGAACTCTAGAGCGCAACAACTACAAGCATTTGATAGATTATTAACTATCATGGACGAGTTGCGCTTAGAATGCCCTTGGGATAAAAAACAGACCATTCAAACACTTCGTCATTTAACTATTGAGGAAACGTATGAACTTGGTGATGCAATTCTTGACAATGATCTTAATGAAGTAAAGAAAGAGTTAGGAGATTTACTTTTACACATCGTTTTTTATGCAAAAATTGGTTCTGAAACCAATGATTTTGATATTGCTGATGTTGCAAATTCTATTTCTGAAAAATTGATTAGCCGTCATCCTCATATTTATGGAGATGTAAAAGTGAATAATGTAGAAGAAGTTCAACAAAATTGGGAAAAACTAAAACTAAAAGAAGGAAACGAATCTGTTTTAGAAGGTGTTCCTAAATCTCTTCCTTCTCTTGTAAAAGCCAATAGAATTCAAGATAAAGTTGCAGGAGTTGGCTTTGATTGGGAAGAACCTGAGCAGGTATGGGAAAAAGTTCAAGAAGAACTTACAGAACTAAATGCTGAAATTAAAAAAGGGAACACTGACAACATTGAAAGTGAATTTGGTGATGTTTTATTCTCTTTGATAAATTACGCTCGTTTTATAAATGTAAATCCTGAAAATGCATTAGAACGTACCAACAAAAAATTCATTAAACGTTTCCAATTCCTGGAAAAAGCTGCTAAAAAAGAAGGAAAAGAATTACACGATATGTCACTCCAAGAAATGGATGTGTATTGGGAAAAATCCAAAGAGTTTTATAAATAAAAAGTCGTTTTTCAACACAGTTTCTCTGTATTGAATAATTTTATTTAATCGGATTAGATAATATTTCGTTTTAATGAATTTTATCCTGCGATATTTGAAGTTAGTTAGAATAATTGGGAAAGTCAAGTCCTGTAAATCAAAAAATCGGAAAGTAAAACTTTCCGATTTTTTGATTTAAGATAACTTTTTCGCTCCTTTTACTTTTTGTTTAGTGAGTGCCAACTCAATAACTTCTTTCATTTCCTTTACATAATGAAACTTCACACCTTTTAAATAACGTTGATTTATTTCATCAACATCTTTCTTATTATCGGCACATAAAATAATTTCTTTAATATTCGCACGCTTTGCTGCTAATATCTTCTCTTTTATTCCACCAACAGGTAACACTTTTCCTCTCAATGTTATTTCACCAGACATTGCTAAACGAGATTTTACTTTTCGTTGTGTAAAAACAGATACTAATGATGTTAACATTGTAATTCCGGCACTTGGACCATCTTTTGGAGTTGCACCTTCAGGAACATGTATATGTACCTTATTTTCTTCTATTACTTCTTCAGAAATTCCAAATTCTGAAGCATATGATCGAATATATTCCATCGCTATAGTTGCTGATTCCTTCATCACCTTCCCTAAATTCCCAGTAATTGTCAATCCTTTTCCTTTAGAAATAATTGATTCAATAAATAAAATGTCTCCTCCAACTCTTGTCCAAGCCAAACCAGTTACGACTCCTGCTACATCATTGTTTTCGTATTTATCTCTTTCTAAATGAGAAACTCCTAATATTTTTTCTACATCTTCAGAAGAAATTAACGTATTGTATTCTTCATCCATCGCAATAGATTTTGCAGCATAACGAACAACTTTTGCAATTTGCTTATCCAAACCTCTAACTCCAGATTCTCGCGTATAACCTTCAACAATTTTTTCTAATTGTGGCTTTTTGATTTGAATCTCTTTAGAGGTTAATCCATGTTCTTTTAATTGTTTTGGTAATAAATGTCTTTTACCAATTTCAACTTTTTCTTCAATTGTATAACCACTTACATTAATAATCTCCATTCGATCTCTTAATGCCCAAGGAATTGTTGACAAGCTATTTGCTGTTGCAACAAATAGTATTTTAGAAAAGTCATAACCCAACTCTAAGTAATTATCATAAAACGCTGAATTTTGTTCTGGGTCTAGTACTTCTAACATTGCAGAAGAAGGATCACCATTATGAGAGCTTGACGCCAATTTATCTATCTCGTCTAAAACAAAAACTGGATTAGAAGTACCTGCCTTTTTTAGACTTTGGATTAAACGCCCAGGCATAGCACCAATATACGTTTTTCTATGACCTCTAATTTCCGCCTCATCTCTCAAACCACCAAGTGACATACGTACATATTCTCTTCCTAGTGATTCTGCAATAGATTTACCAAGAGACGTTTTTCCAACTCCTGGAGGACCGTATAAGCATATTATTGGTGATTTCATATCACCTTTTAATTTTAATACGGCTAAATGTTCAATTATTCTTTCTTTCACTTTTTCTAATCCAAAGTGATCTCTATCTAATACTTTTTGAGCACGTTTTAAATCAAATAAATCTTCAGAATATTCTTCCCAAGGCAATTCCAACAATAAATCTAAATAGTTACGCTGAACAGAATACTCAGCTACTTGAGGATTCATTCGTTGCAATCTTCCTATTTCTTTATCAAATTTTTCTGCAATCTCTTTACTCCATTTTTTAGTTTGTGCTTTTTCACGCATTTCAGCCAACTCTTCATCATAAGACACTCCACCTAATTCTTCTTGAATTGTTTTTAATTGCTGATTTAAAAAATATTCACGCTGTTGTTGATCCATCTCAGAACGCGTTTTTGACTGAATATCATTCCGCAATTCTAACTTTTGCAATTCTTTAGTCATAAGTCTCAACGTCAACATTGCACGTTCTTTTAAATTATTAATATTCAATAATTTTTGTTTTTCGGCAACACTTAAGTTCATATTAGATGAAACGAAGTTTACCAAAAATGAACTGCTCTCAATATTTTTTATAGCGAAAGATGCTTCTGAAGGCAAACTTGGATTGATCTTAATAATCTTAAGCGCCATTGACTTAATTGAATCAATAATAGCTTCAAACTCTGGGTTCTTTATTTCTGATCTATCTTCTTCTACCTTTTTAACTGTTGCTTTGATATAAGGTTCTTCTTGTGTAAACTCATTTACTTCAAACCTTTTAGTTCCTTGTATGATTACTGTTGTATTGCCATCAGGCATTTTCAACATTTTTAAAATACGAGCAACAGTACCTACTTTATGAATATCATTAATAGAAGGGTCTTCAACCGATTCATCATTTTGTGCAACAACACCAACAATTTTAATTCCGTTATTCGCATCCTTTAACAATTTGATTGATTTGTCTCTTCCTGCAGTAATTGGAATTACAACTCCTGGAAACAAGACCATATTACGCAATGGCAATATTGATAATTCTTCTGGAATTTCTTCTTGATTTATTCTCTCTTCATCTTCTGGCGTCATTAATGGAATTAATTCCGCATCTTCATCAAAAACCTGTTGAAATGACAGATTGTCTAGTTTTATAAATTTTGAATCGCTCATATTTTTATTTGGGTCATTATGTCATTATCATCAATAGAGAAAATAACAAACAAAAGTGTATTTTTATTATATTTTATTGAAAATCAGAATGTTAATAAATTAAAAACTTCAATATCTATTATTAAAAGACAATAGTTATGCCATTGATAGAATTAAAAGATTAATTTTATTTCACAAAGTGTAACAGTTCGAAAAACTAAATGCCTTTTTAACAGAAACGATTCATTGCAACATACTAACCAACATATAGATCAACTTTTGCAGAGATGCGAAATTGGAGAGCAAAGTGCTTAATTAGAAGTCTACAAGAGATATTATAGAGCAATGTATAATACTGCACTTAGGATTTTGAAAAACAGCTTTGATGCTGAGGGTATGATGCAGGAATCGTTTCTAATTGCATTTACCAAATTGAGCACTTTTAAAGGAGAAGTAACCTTTGGATCTTGGTTAAAACGAATCGTAATTAATAAATGTTTAACCCAATTAAAAAAGAACAAACGTTTTGAGGAAGTAAAATTAGAAGTAACACAAAATCCAGATAATGAAAAGCAGGTTCAGGTAATGTTTCTAAAAGATAAATAAAAAAGGTTCTTAACAATGTTAAGAACCTTTTTATTAAAAATTTCTGTATTGCTTTGTCTCTTCAAATATATGTTCAAGAATCTTAACCTCTTTTTCATCAAAATCTAACCCTCTTCTTAACATTACTACAGTTGCAACTTCTTTGACTTTGTTCATTTGATACGTTGTAAAACCTCCACTTCCACCCCAAGAAAATGATGGAATAAAATTACGTGGAAATCCAGGCCCAAAAATATTTGCACTAACACCTAATACAGTTCCAGTATTAAACATCGTGTTAATTCCACATTTAGAATGATCTCCCATCATTAAACCACAAAATTGCAATCCTGTTTTAGCAAATCTTCCAGTTTCATAACTCCATAATTTCACCTCAGCATAATTATTTTTTAGGTTAGAATTATTCGTGCCTGCTCCTAAATTACACCATTCGCCAATTACAGCATTCCCTAAAAAACCATCATGACCTTTATTTGAATATCCAAATATTACTGAGTTATTCACTTCTCCTCCAACTTTTGAATGTGGACCGATCGTAGTTCCACCATAAATTTTGGTTCCCATTTTTAAAGTCGAATTATCACACAAAGCAAAAGGCCCTCTAACTGAACTACCTTCCATTATTTCAGCATTTTCACCTATATATATAGGGCCATCAATTGCATTTAATGAACATAATGGTAATTTAGCACCGTCTTCAATAAAAATATTCTCTTTATTGAATGCAACTGTCATTTCTGGAATACCCGCAGATTTTCGTCCTTCAGTTATAAAGTCAAAATCTTGCTGAATTGCTTTAGAATTCAGCGAGAAAATATCCCACGTATTTTTTATTTGCAATAACTCTGAATCAAATTCTAATTGTTCAAAATCATCAAAACTATCAACTTCTTGAGTGTCTGTAGTGAAAAAGGCAACTATATCTTCTTTATAGATTAACGCTTGGTTTTCTTTTAATTCTTTTAATTCTTCTACTAATTGATCAGTAGGTAAAAAAGAAGCATTTATCATAATATTTTGCTCCATTTCTACCATTGGAAACTTTTCTTCCAAGTATTCCTCAGTAAGTGTTGTAGTGGTCACTCCTATACGTCTTTCCCATTTTTCTCTGATCGTTAAAATTCCAACTCTAATATCTGCAACTGGACGCGTATAAGTAAATGGCAGCAATGCGTTACGAACTGAGCCATCAAAAAGAATATAATTCATGTTTAATTAATTTTTCGAACTATACAAACTTACTTTAATTATAGCGCATAAAAAAACCGATTGTTAAAATACAATCGGTTTTATTTATTTAATTTAAAAACTATTATTTTTTTATAAACTTTTTAGTACCTACTCTATCATCAGTATGTACTTTAACAAAATAAACACCAGAACTTAGTCCTTCTACATTTATTCTATTATCTCCTTGTGACACTTTTTTAGTTAAAGCCAGACTACCAATTGCGTTATAAAATTCTACAGAGACATTATTTGAACCTGAAAGTAATTGAATCGTTAATTCTTCTACCGCAGGATTTGGATACATGTCAAAATCTAAACGCTCTACTTCAGAGACTCCTAAAGAAAGTCCTACGGTCAATGCACCTCTATTACCTCCATGATAACCATAAGTTGTTGAAGATCCATGAGCCCAAATCATTGGAATAGTACCAAGAGAAGTAGTGAAAATAAAATCATTTGAATCTCCAGTATTGTTTGCTCTTGTTGCCGTTATAGTCCTTTTAGATGCAGATACTATATTAGAAACTAATGTCCAATCTTGTTGAGTATCTGCAGTTGGTAAAGCTTGCATAGTAGAAATTGCATCTGTAATTGTTGTACCATCTGTTCTAAATACATCAGCTCCAGAACTCATATTACTGCCTCCAAACCCTACAGCAAACCATGCATTTAAAGGCCCCTCTAAGGTTAAAGTTGTTTGATTAGTGGTTCCGTTAATATAAATCTGTGCTGATAAATTTGAGTTAAATACGACTACACCTGTACTCAAGTTTTGTGAAAAAACTCCCACACTAGTCATTAGTAATAAAGAAAGTAATATTTTTTTCATATGATTGTTTTTAAAAAAGTTGAATTATTTTTTGATTTCCGATTAATTTAGCATAATCTAATGCTGAATTCCCTCTATTATCTTTTAGAGAACTGTCAGCTTTGGCATTTACAAGTAATTTTACAATATCTATATAACTAAACGTAACAGCGTAATGTAATGCTGTTGTTTGATTTTGATCTGCTATATTTAATTTAACCTTGTTTTTTATAAGTTCCTCTACTAACTCTTTATTATTTTTAACAACTGCAGCCATTAGTGGAGTTCCAAAACCACTTTTAGAATTGATATCTTTAACGTGATTAATTAAATACTTAGCAACTTTATTATTACTATAATAACAAGCTAAAGTTAATGGAGTATACCCTTCTTTACTCTCCATATTAATGACATTTGAGTCTTTCGCTTCTGCCTTTTTTAACTGTTCTAAAGTTCCTTTACGAGCAATATCAAAAATTGAAATTTCTTGTGAATTTATTGTAGTTAATGAAGTAAGAAAAAAGAGAAAAAAAATGACTAATATCTTTTTATTATAGGAATTTTTCATTTAGTTTGTTTTATTCATCTCAATTATTTTAGATGGGAAAATTTACATAATCACTAAAATTATAAATAATTATCTCATCTTATAATACATATTTTAACCTTAATACTTAGTTATAACAAATATACTACTATTAAAACAGTTTGTTAAAGAAATACCCTAAATAATTAATTCATTAAAAAACTAATTATTTACTCAAATACATTTTTCTTCTTGAATACAATTCGTAGAATTGATCATCTTTTAAACTATCAATAAATAGAATACTTTCTCCTGTAGATTTCATTTCTGGTCCTAAATTCTTATCAACATTAGGGAATTTATCGAATGAAAAAACGGGTTGTTTTATAGCGTATCCATCCAATTTTGGATTGAATTTAAAGTCCGTAACCTTATTTTCTCCAAGCATTACTTTAGTAGCATAATTTACATATGGTTCTTGATATGCTTTTGCAATAAACGGAACAGTTCTCGAGGCTCTAGGATTGGCTTCAATAATAAAAACGGTATCATCTTTTACTGCAAATTGAATATTCATTAACCCAACAGTTTTCAATGCTCTAGCAATATTAATCGTATGATCTTTAATTTGCTGCATTACAAATTCTCCTAGATTAAATGGGGGTAACGTAGCGTTAGAATCTCCAGAATGCACACCACAAGGCTCAATATGCTCCATAATCCCGATAATATACACATTTCCATCAGCATCACATATTGCATCCGCTTCTGCTTCTATAGCGCCATCTAAATAATGATCTAGCAACAATACATTTCCAGGCATTTTTCGATGCAAGTCAACGACATGTTTTTCAAGTTCATCCTTATTAATCACAATTTTCATTCCCTGACCTCCAAGGACATAAGAAGGTCTTACCAAAATCGGAAAGTCTAATTCATCTGCAATAACCATTGCTTCTTCTGCATTTGTAGCAGTTCCAAATTGAGGAAAAGGTATTTTTAAGTCTGTTAATAATTCAGAAAAACGACCTCTATCTTCTGCTAAATCTAACGCTTCAAAACTAGTCCCTATAATTTTTACACCATATTTCTCTAACTTTTCGGCTAGTTTCAATGCAGTCTGCCCTCCTAATTGAACAATGACTCCTTCAGGTTTTTCATGCTGAATAATATCGTAAATATGTTCCCAGAAAACCGGTTCAAAATACAATTTGTCAGAGATATCGAAATCTGTAGAAACAGTTTCAGGATTACAGTTGATCATAATCGTTTCATACCCTGCTTCTCTTGCTGCCAATACACCATGTACACAACAATAATCAAACTCAATTCCTTGTCCTATTCTATTTGGCCCAGATCCAAGAACAACAATTTTTTTCTTTTTAGTAACTACGCTTTCATTATCTGCATATTCTTTACCATCAACAATCATATTATTTTCAAATGTTGAATAATAATAAGGAGTTTCTGCATTAAATTCTGCTGCACACGTATCAACTAATTTATATACTCTGTTAATTTTTAGTTCTTTACGCTTATTGTAAACTTCACTTTCTAGACAACTCAACATATGAGCAATCTGTCGATCTCCATATCCTTTTTGCTTAGCTTCGAGTAATAAATCTTTTGGCAAAGCATCTAATTGATAGGTAGAAATTTCTTTTTCTATTGCATATAATTCTTCATATTGCCTCAAGAACCACATATCAATTTTTGTAATTTCATGAATGGTACTCATTGGAATCCCCATCTTAATAGCATCATAAATCACAAATACTCGATCCCAACTTGCATACCTAAGTTTACTTATAATTGTATCATAATCTCTATAACCTTTTCCATCAGCACCAATTCCATTTCTTTGTATTTCTAATGATTGTGTTGCTTTATGCAATGCTTCTTGAAACGAACGTCCAATTCCCATTACTTCTCCCACAGATTTCATCTGTAATCCTAATGTCCTATCAGACCCTTCAAATTTGTCAAAGTTCCAACGAGGAATTTTTACAATCACATAATCTAACGTTGGCTCAAATAAAGCCGAAGTTGTTTTTGTAATTTGATTGTCAAGTTCATCTAAATGATATCCAAGGGCTAATTTTGAAGCTATTTTTGCAATAGGGTATCCTGTTGCTTTACTTGCTAACGCTGATGAACGAGATACACGTGGATTAATTTCAATCGCAATAATATCTTCTTTTTCATCTGGTGAAACTGCAAACTGAACATTACATCCTCCTGCAAAATCTCCAATAGAACGCATCATATGAATTGCCATATCACGCATTCTTTGATATGTAGTATCACTCAATGTCATTGCAGGTGCAACTGTAATAGAATCTCCAGTATGTATTCCCATTGGATCCATATTCTCAATTGCACAAATGATAACTACATTGTCATTTTTATCTCTCAATAATTCTAATTCATATTCTTTCCATCCCAATAAAGCTTTATCAATCATCACCTCATGAATTGGTGAAATCTCTAAACCTCTACTCAACATTTCGTCAAACTCTTCAGGCTTATGAACAATTCCTGCTCCTGCTCCACCTAAAGTAAAAGAAGCTCTAATTACTAATGGAAATCCAAATTCTTGTGCAATTTCTTTTCCTTTTAAGAATGATGTTGCCGTTGCTTGTGGAGCCATTGGAATACCAATTTTAAGCATCAGTTTTCTAAACTTCTCTCTATCTTCTGTAATCTCAATTGCATCAATATCAACACCAATCAACTTTACATTAAAATCATCCCAAATCCCTTTGTCCTGAGCTTCTATACATAAGTTTAACGCTGTCTGTCCTCCCATAGTTGGTAAAACAGCATCTACTTGATGAATTCGTAAAATCTCTATAATAGATTTTGTAGTTAATGGTTTTAGATACACATGATCCGCAGTTGTCGGATCAGTCATGATAGTTGCAGGATTAGAATTGATAAGTACCACTTCAATTCCTTCTTCTCGAAGTGAACGAATTGCTTGAGTTCCCGCATAATCAAATTCACATGCTTGACCTATTACAATAGGCCCTGAACCTATAATTAAAACTGATTTTATTGAATTGTTTTTTGGCATTTGGTAGGATGAAATTTTCTAGATTGTAAATATTATAATTTTGTTGTTTAGACAAAAAATTAGTTATTAAAACTTATGAAAAGACATAAAAAAAGGTGTTACTGATAAACAGTAACACCTTATATATGATTCTTATAGATTCATTATTTTTTTGGTCGAGGATCTGAAGAAACACTTAATCTCTTTCTACCTTTTGCTCTTCTTCTAGCTAGTACTTTTCTACCATTAGCAGATGCCATTCTTTCTCTGAAACCATGTTTGTTTCTTTTCTTTCTCTTTGAGGGTTGGTACGTTCTTTTCGGCATTACTTATATATTTTTAATTCTTTTTAAACTTCTTGTGTTACCTTAAATAGCATAATCTTCTGCTAAAAGTGGGGCAAATATACAAATCCTTTTTCTTCTAACAAGCACTATTTTATAAAAAAATTAAAAATATTTATAGATGCTTTTCTGACAGAAAAAAGAAGTGCAAATGTAAAACTATTTAAAATATAAAACTGTAATTTCGTTTACATCAATTTTCTATAAAAAACACCTTGAAAAAATTTAGTTAATTCTAATCAAATGAAGCCATCATCACTCAAAGAAATAAAAACAGAATTAAATCATCGCTCTGAAAGTGAGATACTAGAGTTGTGTTTGCGTTTGGTGCGTTTTAAAAAAGAAAACAAAGAATTATTGACGTACTTACTTTTTGAGGCCAATAATGAAGAACAATATATAAAAGGTGTAAAAGAAGAAATTGATGAGCAGTTTGAAAGCATCAACAGGAAAAGTTATTTTTTTATTAGAAAAAGTGTTCGAAGAATTCTTAAAACTATCAAAAAGTATATTCGCTATTCTAAAAAGAAAGAAACGGAAGTTGAACTCCTACTCTATTTTTGCACCAAACTAAAAAACTTTAAACCTACTATCAAGAAAAGTGCGCAACTACAAAACTCTTTTCACAGGCAAATCGCATTAATCCGAAAAATATTAGAAACGCTACACGAAGATTTACAATATGATTTTGAAATAGAAATTCAAAAACTAGAGAATATTTAATTTATATTTACGCTTTAACTAAAAACCCCATAATTCATGAACTTACTTAAACTTAATTTTATTCCACTTAACAAAGATTTAGGATTACTATTAGTACGAATTGCTTTTGGCGCAACAATGATTTACGCACATGGTTGGAATAAACTAATAAATTACGAAACTAAATTTCATTCGTTTCCAGATGTTATTGGCATTGGTAATGAAGCTAGTTATATATTGGTTACTTATTTTGAAACTTTTGGTGCTCTTGCAATTATCTTAGGCTTATACACTAGATTTCATACTCTTGGATTAGCAATAGTAATGTTTGTTGGTTTTATATTTGCTCATAATATGAACCTTGTTGGTGATAATTCTGGAGAAAAAGCATTCATTTACGGAATAGGTTTCCTGTTATTATTCTTAAACGGAGCAGGGAAATATTCTATTGATAGAAAATCTGGAATTAGGTCATAAACCTGAATTAAAACATTTTGTGAATCCTTTAAAATTTATTTACGTTTTAAAGGATTCTTTTTTTGTCAATATAAATAGAGTTAGTACTTTTGCTCAAACCCAAATACAATGAAAAACACCAAATACGTTTTCGTCACTGGAGGCGTAACTTCATCACTTGGAAAAGGTATTATTGCTGCCTCTTTAGCCAAATTATTACAAGAAAGAGGATACTCAGCAACCATTCAAAAACTAGATCCATATATCAATATTGATCCAGGAACATTGAACCCATATGAGCATGGAGAGTGTTTTGTAACCGATGACGGGGCAGAAACTGATTTAGATTTAGGCCATTACGAACGTTTTTTAAATATTCCAACTTCACAAGCAAACAACGTTACAACAGGAAGAATTTATCAATCTGTTATTGATAAAGAGCGTCGTGGAGAGTTTTTAGGAAAAACAGTTCAAATTATTCCTCATATTACTGATGAGATAAAAAATCGAATTCAAATTCTTGGAAAAACTGGCGAATACGATATTGTAATTACTGAAATTGGAGGAACTGTTGGTGATATTGAATCACTTCCATACATAGAATCCGTAAGACAGTTACTTTGGGAACTTGGTGCTAAAAATGCCATCTCTATACATCTTACATTAATTCCATATTTAGCAGCTGCAGGAGAATTGAAAACAAAACCTACGCAACACTCAGTTAAAATGCTGATGCAAAGTGGTGTGAGCCCAGATATATTAGTTTGTAGAAGTGAGCATAAATTAAATGACGGAATCAAAAATAAATTAGCATTGTTCTGTAATGTGCAAAAAGAAGCCATTATTGAATCTTTAGATGCAGAGACAATTTATGACGTACCAAATTTAATGTATGAAGAGCAGTTAGACAAAGTAGTATTAAACAAATTAGAGCTTCCATTTAATGAAAAACCTGCGCTAGTAAAATGGAATGCATTTTTAAAAAAACATAAAAATCCAAAACACGAAATAGAAATAGGCTTGATTGGTAAATATGTTGAATTGCATGATGCTTATAAATCTATTACCGAGTCTTTTATTCATGCAGGTGCAACCAACGAAGTAAAAGTAAATATTAGATGGATACATTCTGAAAGTTTAACTGCTGATAATGTTCCTGAAAAACTAAAAGGTTTAAATGGTGTATTAGTTGCTCCTGGATTTGGAGATAGAGGAATTGAAGGTAAAATTGATGCCGTTAGATATGCTCGTGAAAACAATGTTCCTTTTCTTGGAATATGCCTTGGAATGCAAATGGCTGTTATTGAATTCTCTAGAAATGTACTTGGTTTAAAAGATGCATTTTCTATAGAAATGAATGATAAAACAAAACATCCTGTTATTAATTTAATGGAAGAACAAAAGACAATTATTAATAAAGGAGGAACAATGCGTTTGGGTTCTTGGAAATGTGAATTGTTAGAAAATTCTAAAATTTCAAGTATTTATAAACAAAAAATAATTGATGAGCGCCATAGACATCGTTATGAATTTAATAATGACTATTTAGAGCAAATTGAAGCCGCTGGAATGATTGCCACAGGGAAAAATCCTGACACCAATCTTGTAGAAGTTATTGAACTTCCAAATCACCCTTGGTTTATTGGTGTGCAATACCATCCAGAATATAAAAGTACTGTTTTAAATCCGCATCCTTTATTTGTGAGTTTTGTAAAAGCAGCTTTGGAACACTCTTTGACTTAATTAGTTCGACTACGCTCAACAACCTGAATCTTAAACCTACAAATTTACAGTAATGGCCATTGAGCGGAGTAGAAATGAGCAGAATAACAAATTAAATAATCAAACAAAAAACACTACTTTTGTCGAACTTTTTGTGGATGTCACAAAATGTATATGACAAGATGACAATTTAGAATATGGAACAAAAAAAATTTGACATAAATAGTTTAATCGGATTTATTTTATTGGGTGCAATTGGGATGTACTGGATTTACACCAATCAACCGACGCCTGAAGAATTAGAAAAAGCAAAAACTGAAAGAATTCAAGATTCTATCAATAAAGTTCAACAAGAATCATTTATTCCTGTTGCTGAAGCACAAAAAACAATCGAAGTAGTTTCTGACTCTATCAACCTTTTAAATGCTCAAAATAATTTAGGATCATTTGCTAATTCTGCTGCAATCTCTTCAGAAACAACAACTGTTATAGAGAATGAATTTTTAAAATTGACCATCGCTAATAAAGGTGGACAAATAAAAGAAGCATATCTAAAAAATTATAATACCTACGATTCTCTTCCTGTAAAACTAATTCAAAAGGATAATTCTCTCTTTAATATTAATTTCGGAACTACCGGAAATAGAATTTTAAATACTAAAGACCTCAACTTTGAGCCATCATTAAGTCAAAATGGCGACAATCAGGTTCTTTCAATGAAATTGAAAGTAGATAGAGATAAGTATTTAGAATACAGATATGAGATCAAGCCAGATGATTACATGGTTGATTTTACTCTTCGCTCACAAGGTTTAGGCTCTGTTTTCAACACTTCACATCCTGTAAGTTTAGAATGGGATTTAACTGGTTATAGAAACGAGAAAAGTATCAAGTCAGAAAATATGTATTCTTGGTATTATTACAAACAAGATGGCGACGTTACTTACCTAAGTCAAGATGATGATGAAAATGAAAAAGAGGTGAATTGGGTTGCTTATAAGCAACACTTCTTCTCTTCTATTTTAATAACAGATAAGCCTTTCAAGAGCGCTAATTTAGTTTCAGAAAACTTATTTCAAGATTCTGAAACTGATTCTATATTTACAAAAACATTTAAACTAAAAGCGCCATTAGAATTAAGCAATGGTGAGTTAGACTATGCAATGAATTGGTACTATGGACCTACAGACTATAGCACTTTAAAAAAATATGAAGGAACTAAATTAGATGAAGTTGCTGATATGGGTTGGGGAATTTTTGGATGGATCAACAAGTATGTATTCGTTCATCTGTTCAAATTTTTATCTAGTTTCACTTTAAACTTTGGTTTAATTATTATTTTAATGACAATTGCTGTTAGAATAATAATGTCTCCATTGGTATACAAATCATATGTTTCTAGTGCTAAGATGAAAGTACTTAGACCAGAAATGGAAGAAATAAACAAAAGACTTCCTGGAAAAGAAAATGCTATGAAGCGCCAGCAAGAAACAATGGCAATTCAGAGAAAAGCTGGAGTAAGTATGCTCTCAGGATGTATTCCTGCATTGCTACAAATGCCTGTTTTCTTTGCGTTATTTAGGTTCTTCCCATCCAATATAGATTTACGTCAAAAGAGTTTCCTTTGGGCAGATGATTTATCTTCTTATGATAATATTTTCAACTTAGGTTTTGAAATTCCATTTTATGGGAGTCATGTGAGTTTATTCCCAATATTAGCTTCTGTTGCTATTTTCTTTTATATGAAAATGAATCAAAGTCAGCAAGCGAATATGCAGCCGCCTGCACAAGAAGGAATGCCTGACATGCAGAAGATGATGAAAATGATGATCTACTTCTCTCCTATTATGATGCTGTTTTTCTTTAATCAATATGCGAGTAGTTTGAGTTTGTATTATTTCATCTCTAACTTATTGACAATTGCAATAATGCTTGTAATCAAGAACTATGTGATTGATGAGAAGAAAATTCTTGCTCAAATTGAAGAAAACAAAAAGAAACCTGCAAAGAAAAAGAGCAAGTTTCGTGAAAAAATGGATAGTGCAATGAAGCAAGCACAAGCTCAACAAGAAGCAAATAAAAAAGGTAAGAAATAGAAGACAATGTCTTCAAATAATTTTAGAAACCGAAACTTAATTGTTTCGGTTTTTTTATTTACAATAATGTCATTCCTGCGAAGGCAAGAATCTAAACTGAACATATAGAATGGCTTATAACTTTTCTATGGATTCCTGCCTTCGCAGGAATGACAAAAGAATACTTATTATAATTTAAATGAAGACTTCAAAAATCCCAATCCATATCCCAAAAATTGAGTGTATGTAGTAATAATACTTAAAAAAGCGACTTTAAAGTTTTTATTCTGAAGGAGAGAATCAAAAAATAAAATAACAAAGTATCCTAAAAATGGAATTATATATATCCATTTTCCAAATATGAGTAAGATAAGTGCAATATCAAATCCGATAATAAATAAACTCGGAAACCAATACGTGAGTTTAGCAGATTTAGGGTGTTTTTTATTTAAGATTGGTCTTGCGGCACCAAAATTAAATGTCTGTTTAAAAAACCGGCTAATTGTGCTTCTACGCTTGTGATATACAAAAGCTTCTTCTATAAACTGAGTCTCAAAACCGTTTTCCCAAAGTCTAAATGTTAGATCTATATCTTCACCATATAACATGTCAGAAAAACCTCTTGTTTTTTCAAAAGAAATCTTCGAAAGTCCCATATTAAAACTTCTAGGTTGAAACTTTCCAACACTATTCTTTTTACCTCTTATTCCGCCAGTAGTTAAAAAAGAAGTCATAGAATAGTTTATTGCTTTTTGAAGAAACGTAAAAGATGAATGTGCAGCATCTGCTCCACCAAATGCATCAGTGTAATTCTCAAGTAACCCTTTTTCCAATTCTTCTAAATAATGAACTGGTAACAAAACATCAGAATCTAATATGATAAAATAGTTTCCTGTCGCATTTTGCATTCCAAAATTTCTACTTGCACTAGCACCACTATTTTCTTTAAAGAAATATTTAATTGATAACTTTTCTTGATATTTCTCAATAATCAAATCACTTTTTTGATTTGAGCCATCTTCAATGATAACAATCTCAAACTCTTTTTGAAATGATTGCAAGACTAAACTATGTAATAGTTCATCTATTTCATTAGGGCGATTATAAACTGGTATTATGATTGAAAATTGCAGTTCCATTGATAGCAAATATAACTAAAAAAGCATCCGTAAATTACGGATGCTTTTAAATAAATATATTGAGTTTAAATTATTTTTTTACAATTCTGTAACTTCCTAATTGTTCTCCAACTTTTACTTTCACAACATACATTCCTGTTGGTAAGTTTGACATATCAACTTCAGTATTTGAAACTTTAGGCTGCGTTCTTAAAACTTCTTGTCCTAATAAATTATAAACACTTAATTCTTCAATATTATCTAAAGCATTTAAATGCAATCTATCATTTACAGGATTTGGATATAATGAGAATCCTTGAATAACATTATCTTCAACAGAAAGTCCACTTGAAGTAACTTGAAAATTATCTACATGAAAATCATAATCTTCAGCATCATCTGTTGAACCGTCTGTTGCCCATATAGCAAACCTAGCAATTTCTCCCGCATAGGCAGAAATATCAACTTCACTAGCTGCTTCACGAGTATTTCCTGGTTGATTACTAGCATCAAAACTAGTAACACTTGTCCAAGAACCACCACTATCAATTGAAATTAAAACATGAACTTCATCATCAGAACCCATAGCACTAGCACCTGAAGTATTCCAACCTGTTACAGCAACATCTAGGTTTAAGAAAAATGTTGCACTCCCTGATAAATCAAATTCTGGACTAATCAACCATTCCTGATCAGCATTAGTATATAAATTCATTTTTGCACCTGATCCATTTGCATGGGCAGCGTCATTTGCAAAATTAGTAGCAACCCAACCTGAAGATGTACCACTTGGTCCATCAACTATTTGACCAGAACCAGCTTGAGACCAATCAGTTCCTGGGAACGTTGAAAAATCATTTAAATATGGAGGCTCAATTGGAGCAGGCGGTATATATTCTTCTAAACAAAAAGTTACTTCTTGATCTGCAGTACCATAATC
>TARA_B110000090_G_scaffold88450_1_pt1 | contig 22040 bp, 17 predicted proteins | sample TARA_B110000090 | Tara Oceans TARA_B110000090 (sample SAMEA4397239) | marine metagenome | biome: Polar Biome; feature: [SRF] surface water layer (ENVO:00010504); material: water (ENVO:00002006), including particulate matter (ENVO:01000060) such as... | depth 5 m
TTATTGTAAATATGAGCGTCACCAAATGTATGAATAAATTCGCCATACTCTAAATCACATACTTGAGCAATCATCATCACGAATAAAGCATAAGATGCAATATTAAACGGAACTCCTAAAAAGATGTCCGCACTTCTCTGATATAATTGGCAAGATAATTTTCCATTAGCCACATAAAATTGAAAAAAAGCGTGACATGGAGGTAAAGCGGCTTTATTATTCGCGACATTTTCTGAAAACGAAACAGAAGTGTCAGGTAAGACACTCGGATTCCATGCAGAAACAATCATTCTTCTACTATCAGGATTATTTTTTATAGTATCTACAACATCAACAATTTGATCTATTCCGTCACTATTCCAATTTCTCCATTGATGCCCGTAAACCGGACCTAAATCTCCATTTTCATCAGCCCAAGCATCCCAAATCTTAACACCATTTTTTTGTAAATAGCCAATATTTGTATCGCCTTTTAGAAACCAAAGAAGTTCGTGAATTATAGATTTTAGGTGCAACTTTTTAGTTGTTACCATTGGAAACCCTTCAGCGAGATCAAATCGCATTTGGTATCCAAAAACACTTTTCGTCCCTGTTCCTGTTCTGTCTGTCTTTTCTATTCCGTTTGCACGAACGTGTTTTATTAAATCTAAATATTGTTTCATAAATCAGTCTTAATCCTTTCAAAATGAAAGAAATTATTGATGCTATAAAAATAAAAAAGCACTAACAATAATGCTTAGTGCTTTTCAAAATTATATTAATAAGTTATTAACTTTTTTCTTAGTTTACCCAATAATCATTCCTGCAATAGTTGCAGAGATTAATGATGCTATTGTACCACCAATCAAAGCTTTCATTCCAAATTTTGATAATGTCTTTCTTTGTCCAGGAGCCAAAGATCCAATGCCACCAATCTGGATACCTATAGATGCGAAATTTGCAAATCCACATAACATATACGTAGCCATTATTATAGATTTGTTATATGTAAGATGTGTTGCGTTTGACACATCTTTTAAATCGGCAAGTTGAATATAACCTACAAATTCACTTGCTGCTAATTTTATGCCAAGTAACTGTCCCATCATCATCATATCTTGTTTTGCAATTCCAATTAGCCACATTAAGGGAGCGAAAATTGTTCCTAAAAGAGCTTCAAGAGAAAATTGTGGATAAGAAGTGTTTGCAGCCATCCAATCATTTAGAGATGTAATATCTCCAAACCAACCTAAAATTCCATTTATCATTGCTATAAAAGCAACAAAGACTAATAGCATAGCTCCAACATTAACAGCCAGTTTTAAACCTTCTGTAGTTCCATTAGAAATGGCATCAAGTATGTTGGTTCCAATTTTTTCTGATGATACTTTTACATTAGTATTTACCTTTTCAGTTTGCGGATATAGAATCTTAGAAATTACAATTGCTCCTGGAGCTGCCATAACTGATGCTGCTAATAAATGTTTTGCGTATACTAACCTTAAAGCAGGGTCATCCCCTCCAAGAAAACCTATATATGCCGCAAGAACTGCCCCTGCAACGGTCGCCATTCCGCCAATCATAACTAAAAGCATTTCAGACTTATTCATCTTTTCTAAATATGCTTTGATTAATAAAGGAGCTTCTGTTTGACCTAAAAAGATATTTCCAGCTACACTTAAACTTTCTGCACCTGATATTTTAAGTACCTTAGTTAACGACCAAGCCATTGCTTTTACAACTTTCTGAATTATTCCTAAATAAAACAATACAGAGGTTAGAGCTGAAAAGAATAAAATAGTTGGAAGTACTTGAAAGGCAAAGATAAATCCAAAAGAATCAATATTCATCATACCGCCAAATAAGAATTCACTTCCTGCTCTTGTGTAATCTAACACATTGATAAATACTTGTCCAACTGCTTCAAAAATCGACTGAATGAAGGGAACTTTTAGTACACCAATTGCTATGATTAATTGAAATGCTAAACCTAAACCTGCAGTTTTCCAATCAATATTCTTTTTATTACTGCTAAATAAGTAGGCTATAAATATTAAAGAAACCATTCCTAATACACCTCTCCATAATGAGTTAAATGAAAACCCTTGACTTGGAATTATTTCATTTGGCACAGTTTGTTGAGCATTCATCAGTAAAAAACTGAAAACAAGTCCTAAAGTAAATATGAGCTTTTTGTTCATCTTATTTTTTATTTCGTTTGTTTATTTCGTCTCTTATTTGAGCAGCCAATTCATAATCTTCATTTGCTACTGCTTCATTCATTTGCTTGTTTAATTCTTTTAATGTTACTGATGAATATGAAGTTTCTTTAACAGTTTTAGCAATTAAATCACCCAAAACTATATTCCCTTCATCAATTTTTGATTCGTCTTTTAACTTTAAGTAAACTCCAGCTTTGTCTAAAATATTTTCATACGTAAAAATTGGAGCATAGAATCTAGTAGCTAATGCAATTGCATCAGAAGTTCGAGTATCTATTATTTCTTCAATACCATCACGTTCGCAAATTAAACTTGAATAAAAAACACCATCAACCAGCTTATGAATAATCACCTGTTTGATGATTATATTAAATCGATCGGCAAAACTTTTGAATAAATCGTGCGTTAAAGGTCGTGGTGGCTTAATCTCTTTCTCTAGCGCTATTGCAATAGATTGAGCTTCAAAAGCGCCAATAACAATTGGTAAAGTTCGAGTTCCATCAACTTCGCTAAGTACCAGTGCATATGCGCCACTTTGCGTTTGGCTATATGAGATGCCCTTTATATCTAATCTTACTAAACTCAATGTTTAATTCCTTTTTAGTATTAAAAAATAATAATATAACATAAAAAAACTGTCTAACTTCAGACTTAAATAAATCTAAAATTAGACAGCCTTTCGGTGCACAATTTAATAAAAATTATGCGTTTTGAGCTTTAAATTTTTTCAACTTTTCAATTAAGTTAGGAACAACCTCAAATGCATCACCAACTACACCATAGTCTGCAGCCTTAAAGAAAGGTGCTTCAGCATCTGTATTGATTACTACTTTTACTTTTGATGCGTTTATTCCAGCTAGATGTTGGATCGCTCCAGAGATTCCAATTGCAATATAAAGATTTGATGAAACAGGCTTTCCAGTTTGCCCTACATGCTCACCATGAGGTCTCCAGTCCATATCTGAAACTGGTTTTGAACAGGCAGTTGCTGCTCCTAAAATTTCGGCAAGCTCTTCAATCATACCCCAGTTTTCAGGGCCTTTAAGACCTCTTCCAGCCGAAACGACGATGTCTGCATCTGCAATAGTTACTTTACCAGTGCTTCTATCAACCGATATTGATGTTAAACCACTTTCTATTAATGTTGGATTGAACTCTTCTGTTGAACCGCTTACAAAGTTTTCAACCAATCCAAAAGAGTTTTTTGCGATACCAATTACCTTATTTATAGTTTTAACTTCTGTGAAGTTAAACCCTTTATTTGAAAATGCTTTTCTTTTTACTATAAACGGATTGGTACTGCTTGGTAACCCAACTGTATTTGATGCGTAACCTGCATTTAAATTAACTGCAGCCATTGGTGCAACACTCAGGCCATTGGCGCTAGAATCAACAATAACAACTGAAGAATTTTCTTTTTCAGCAGCTTGTTTGATAACGTTTGCAACTACTTTATCACTCAAAATTTTTAATGAATCATTGCTTACATTTAATACTTTTTCAGCACCATACGTATTTAATTCGGATGAATCAGAAGCGTTTATTGTCAATACAACAAGGTTAGTGCCCAATTGCTCAGCAACTTTTTTTCCATATGATGTTGCTTCAAATGCAACTTTTTTAAACTTTCCTTCCGTAGATTCGGCATATACTAATACTGACATTCTGTTTTGTTTTTAGATAATTAAATAACTTTAGCTTCGTTGTGTAATAATGAAATTAATTCATCAATATTATCAGCATCAACCAATTTACAAGCCCCTTTTGGCGCTGGCTTTTCAAAGCTTGTTGAAACAGAAGTTTCTTCAGTTTCTAAAGCATCAACAACATTTAAAGGTTTTTTACGAGCCATCATAATTCCTCTCATATTAGGAATTCTTAAATCTTTTTCTTCAACCAATCCTTTTTGACCGCCAATTACTAATGGTAAACTTGAAGAAAGAGTTTCTTTTCCACCATCAATTTCGCAATTAATTGTAGCGTTTGTGCCATCAATTTCTAAACCAGTACATGCATTTGCAAAATTGTAATCTAATATAGAGGCTAACATTGCTGGAACCATACCACCATTGTAATCACTAGACTCTTTACCCGCTAGAACCAAATCAAAGTTTCCGCTTTTCACTACTTCAGCCAATTGCTTTGCAACGTAAAAACCATCTGTTGCTTCTGTATTAACTCTTATAGCATCATCTGCACCAATTGCCAAAGCCTTTCTTAGAGTTGGTTCTGTTGTTGCATTTCCAACATTTACTACAGTAACTGAAGCGCCTTGTTTTTCCTTAAACCACATTGCTCTTGTTAAAGCAAATTCGTCATATGGGTTTATTACAAACTGCACCCCGTTAGTATCAAACTTTGTGTCGTTATCTGTAAAATTTATTTTTGAAGTCGTGTCTGGAACATGACTAATACAAACTAAAATTTTCATTTAAATTCTATTTTTAGAAGTTTTTATTTAATAATAAAATGATGTTTTTAATATCGGTACGAAGATAGTACTTTTTTTTAAATTTACTATGCATGCATAGTAAAAATATTTATGAATTAACAATCAAAACTATAAGTAATTTATTTATTTTTGCTAATTAAATTATTACTAGATGAAGACAATACAATTTAGAGAAGCTATTTGCGAAGCAATGAGTGAAGAGATGAGAAGAGATGAGACAATCTTTTTGATTGGTGAAGAGGTTGCTGAATATAATGGTGCTTATAAAGCTTCGAAAGGAATGCTAGATGAATTTGGTGAAAAAAGAGTAATTGATGCACCAATTGCAGAATTAGGTTTCGCAGGAATTGCTGTAGGATCTACTATGGGTGGAAATAGACCTATTGTAGAGTACATGACTTTTAACTTTTCTCTAGTTGGTATTGATCAGATAATAAATAATGCTGCCAAAATTCGTCAAATGAGTGGAGGTCAGTTTCCTTGTCCTATTGTATTTAGAGGGCCTACAGGTTCTGCAGGACAATTAGGAGCGACACATTCACAAGCATTTGAAAATTGGTTTGCAAATACTCCTGGATTAAAAGTGATAGTTCCTTCTAATCCTTATGATGCAAAAGGTTTATTAAAAGCTGCAATTAGAGATGACGATCCAGTAATTTTCATGGAATCTGAGCAAATGTATGGTGATAAAGGTGAAGTTCCAGAAGGTGAGTACATTCTTCCAATAGGAGTTGCTGATATTAAAAGAAAAGGAGATGATGTAACAATTGTTACATTTGGAAAAATAATTAAGGAAGCTTTTAAAGCTGCAGATGAATTGGCCAAAGATGGGATTTCATGTGAAGTTATCGATTTAAGAACTGTTCGCCCTATGGATCATGCAACAATATTAGAATCTGTAAAGAAAACAAATAGATTAGTAATTCTAGAAGAGGCATGGCCATTTGCTAGTGTTGCTTCAGAGATTACGTATCAAGTTCAAGAAAATGCATTTGATTATTTAGATGCGCCAATAAAAAGAATAACTACTGCAGATACTCCTGCTCCTTATTCACCAGTACTTTTAGCTGAGTGGTTGCCAAATGCTGGCGATGTTGTTAAAGCGGTTAAAGAAGTAATGTACGTAAAATAATAAAAAATTATAAACTTTTTAAACCTTTCAGGCATGATGTTTGAAAGGTTTTTTTAATTATGAAATATAGATTAACCCTAATATTCCTATTTATTCAAGCAGCCATTTTTTCTCAAATAAAGATTAGCGGGACTGTAGTTGATGAACAAAAAAAGAGCGTTCCTTTTGCAAATATTGTGTTTGAAAATTCTATTGTTGGAACTGTATCTGACGAAAACGGAAAATTTTATTTAGAATCTGATGAGAATTTTTCTGAAGTAGAAGTTTCATTCATAGGCTATGAAACTAAAAATGTCTCAATAAAAAGCAGAGATTTTAATCTTAAAATTATTTTAAAAGAATCAGATAATCAACTAAAAGAAGTAGTTGTTTATTCAGGTAAAATTGAGAAAAAAGGAAATCCGGCGATTGATATCTTAAAAAAAATTTGGGCTAAGAAAAGAAAAAACGGAATTTATTTATTTAATCAATATCAGAATGAAAAATATGAGAAGGTAGAATTCGACATGAATAATATTGATAGTGCAATGATGAAAAAGAAAATTTTTAAAGGAATGGAATTTATCTTTAAAAGTATCGATACATCTAGAATTACTGGAAAATCATATTTACCTATTTTTATAAATGAGTCAATTCATCAATCTTATGGAAATAACAAAACCAACAAGAAGAGAGAAGACTTAATAGCAAACAAAAATTCTGGATTTGATTCTAATCAGCATATCATATCTTTCATTAAAGACTTGTATGTAGAATATGATATTTACAATAATTACATTAAAATTTTTGATAAGAGTTTTGTGAGTCCGCTTTCAAAAACAGGGACTTTAAATTATAATTACGTTCTAACTGATAGCGCCTTTATAGATCATAAATGGTGTTATAATATTTTATACTATCCTAGAAGGAAGGGTGAACTTACTTTTAAAGGAGATTTTTGGGTTAATGACTCAACATTTGCTGTGAAGGAAATCAATATGCAAGCAAATAAAAGTGCAAATATAAATTGGGTAAAAGACATTTATATTGAACAAGATTTTGATGTTTTAAACGATTCTGTCTTCCTTTTAAAACGTGACTATATAATGTCAGATTTTAGTATTGGAAAGAAAGAGAAAACTAAAGGCGTTTATGGGAAACGCACAACAATGTATAAGAATTATAAATTTGATATTGATAAAGGAGAGGGGTTTTATAAAGGCGAGTCAGATATTTATGCCGAAGAAATTTATGCCAAATCGAATGATTATTGGAGTAAAAACAGACAAGAAAAATTAAATAAAGATGAAAAAGGTGTCTATAAAATGTTAGATACTTTAAGTACGGTCCCAAAATTTAAAAAAATGTATAGCCTAATTTCAGTATTAGGTTCTGGTTATATAGAGTTTCCAAATTTTGATTTCGGACCTATTTTTTCAACAGTAGGAAAAAACGATGTAGAAGGTTTGCGTTTAAGAGTTGGAGGGAGAACATACTTCGGAAGAAATGATTTGTGGCGCCTGCAAGGCTATACAGCATATGGTTTTAAAGATGATCAATTTAAGTATGGTATCTCAGGTAAATTTATGCTTGATAAAAAGAAGAGGATAATTTTAGGTTTAGGAAATAGAAGAGATATAGAGCAAATAGGTGTTAGCTTAACTACTACAAATGATATATTAGGGAGAAGTTTTGCTTCATCTTCATTCTTTGCAAGTGGAGATAATAGTAAATTAACATCAATTAATTTATCAAACGCATATGTTTCAATAGAGCCAAAAAAGAATCTAACTTTTAGATTGGGAGCGTCTTTTAGAACTTTGAAAACGGCCTCACCAACATTTAATTTAGATTATTTTGATAAAAATGGAGTACTGCAATCTTCAATTTCTCAAACTGAATTAGACTTTTCAATTCGCTATACACCTAAACGTAAAACAATAGGTTATGGAGTTGAAAGAGGACAAGTTAATAGCGACTATTCAACCTTATTTTTGAACTATTCAAAAGGGTTAAAAGGTGTCTTTAATAGTGATTTTGATTACCAAAAAATACAGCTTTATTATCGTCAACCAATTCTTATAGGTGGTTTTGGTAGAACATTTACAACTTTAGAACTAGGAAAAACATTTGGAGAAGTCCCGTTAGGATTATTAAATGTAGTTCCTGGAAATCAATCCTATTTCAATATAAAAAACACGTATGCGTTATTAGATTATTATGAATTTGTAACAGACACATACGCTTCATTGCATGTAGAGCATAATTTTAATGGGCGTTTGTTCTCTAGAATTCCTTTCCTACGAAAAATGAATTTAAGAGAAATTGTTGGAGTTAAAGGTGTTTGGGGAAGTATCTCTGATGAGAATATCGTGATGAATACACCCTCTCTTTCAAATTTATCTTTTTCTTCTTTAGAGTCTAATATTATTGCACCAGAAGATGTATACTATGAATATAGTGCTGGAGTTGGAAATATTTTCAAAGTATTTAGAATAGATTTTATTTGGAGAGGGAGTTATAGAGATTTACCTGATGCAAATAATTTTGGAATTAAAGGTTCCTTCGGATTTTACTTTTAGAAAAAAAACAGACTTACTTTGGCTTAAACGTATGTAATCACTAATTTTGCCCTCCCAAAAAAAAATTATGACAGCAAAAGAAAAAAAGACATTTGATGTACTTATAGAAATTCCAAAAGGGAGTAGAAATAAATATGAATATGATTTTGAATTAAAAAAAATACGTTTTGATAGAATGTTGTTTTCATCAATGATGTATCCAGCAGATTATGGATTTATTCCAGAAACGTTAGCACTTGATGGAGATCCACTAGATGTTTTAGTTTTAGGTGGTGAGCCAACATTTCCAATGTGTGTTGTAGAAGTAAAGCCAATTGGAGTTTTTCATATGGCAGATGAAAAAGGACCAGATGAAAAAGTAATCTGTGTTCCAGTTTCTGACCCAATTTGGAATACTTTGAATGATTTGTCAGATATGAATCCTCATCAAATTAAAGAAATCGAACACTTTTTTCAAGTATATAAAGATCTTGAAAAGAAACGTGTAGATGTTGGAGGCTGGGGAAATGCAGATGAAGCCTATGATATTGTTGATAAATGTATCGATAGATATGAAAGCAGTGACGATAAGAAGAACGGCAACTTTACAATTTAATAAATAATTGATTTAACAAAACCTCTTAAAAATAAGACTTTTAAGGGGTTTTTTGTTTTCAATGTTTTCACTACATTTGCCGAGCAAAAATTATAAACTAACAAAAAAAAGAATATATGGAATCAATGATGATTTATATGCCAATTGTTGCGGCATTTATTGGATTAGCATACATGCTAATAAAGAGATCTTGGGTAATGAAGCAAGATGCTGGAGATGGCAAGATGAAAGAAATTGCAGATCACATTTATGAAGGCGCATTAGCTTTTTTAAATGCTGAATATAGACTATTGACATTTTTCGTTATTGGTGTGAGTATTGCATTATATGTTGTTTCAATGTTTGTAGAATCTACAAGTGCATTAATTGTACTAGCCTTTATTCTTGGAGCATTTTTCTCTGCATTTGCAGGTAATATTGGGATGAGAATTGCAACAAAAACAAATGTAAGAACGACACAAGCAGCAAAAACAAGTTTGCCAAATGCATTAAAAGTTTCTTTTGGTGGAGGTACAGTTATGGGATTAGGAGTTGCAGGTTTAGCAGTTCTTGGTTTAACAGCCTTTTTCATTATATTCTTTAATTATTTTATGGATGGACAATGGACTTCTGTAGATGATATGACTATAGTTCTTGAAACATTAGCAGGGTTTTCTTTAGGTGCTGAATCTATTGCATTATTTGCACGTGTTGGTGGAGGTATTTACACGAAGGCTGCAGATGTTGGAGCGGATTTAGTAGGAAAAGTAGAAGCAGGGATTCCAGAAGATGATCCAAGAAATCCAGCAACAATTGCTGATAATGTAGGAGATAATGTAGGAGATGTTGCAGGAATGGGAGCAGATCTATTTGGTTCTTATGTTGCAACAGTATTGGCTGCAATGGTTTTAGGAAATTATATTATTAGAGATAATGGTGGTGCTATTGCAGACGCTTTTGGAGGAATAGGACCTATCTTATTACCGATGTCAATTGCAGGAGTTGGAATTATCATTTCTTTGATAGGAACTATGTTTGTCGGTATTAAAAGTAACGATGCAAAAGAATCTCAAGTAATGAGAGCGTTGAATATTGGAAACTGGATATCAATTGGATTGGTTGCAATTTCATGTTACGTTCTAGTAAAATGGATGTTGCCAGCAACAATGAAAATGAGTTTCTTCGGAGAAGGATTGATTGAAATTTCATCAATGCGCGTATTTTGGGCAACGATTGTTGGTCTTGTTGTAGGTGCAGTTATTTCTTCAGTAACAGAATATTATACAGGACTGGGTAAAAAACCAATCTTGAAAATTGTACAACAGTCTAGTACAGGAGCAGGAACAAATATTATTGCAGGATTAGCAACAGGAATGATTTCTACATTCCCAACAGTATTATTATTTGCTGCTGCAATTTGGTCTTCTTATGCTTTTGCAGGATTTTACGGTGTTGCACTTGCAGCATCTGCAATGATGGCAACAACTGCAATGCAACTTGCAATTGACGCATTTGGTCCTATTGCTGATAATGCAGGAGGGATTGCTGAAATGAGTGAGCAAGATCCTATTGTAAGAGAACGTACAGATATATTAGATTCAGTTGGTAATACTACTGCTGCAACAGGAAAAGGTTTTGCAATTGCTTCTGCTGCATTAACGTCATTAGCATTATTTGCTGCGTATGTAACGTTTACTGGAATTGACGGAATTAATATTTTTAAAGCGCCAGTTTTAGCGATGTTATTTGTTGGTGGTATGATACCTGTAGTATTCTCTGCTTTGGCAATGAATGCTGTTGGTAAAGCGGCTATGGAAATGGTAGAAGAAGTAAGACGTCAGTTTAGAGAGATTCCAGGAATTATGGAAGGAACTGGAAAACCAGAATATGATAAATGTGTTGCTATTTCTACAAAGGCATCATTAAAAGAAATGATGTTACCAGGAATTTTAACTATCGGATTCCCATTAATTATAACATTTTTACCAATGTTATTTGGAATGGATAATATGATGATTGCTGAAATGCTTGGAGGTTATATGGCTGGAGTTACAGTAAGTGGAGTTCTTTGGGCAATCTTCCAGAACAATGCAGGAGGTGCATGGGACAACGCTAAGAAATCATTTGAAGCAGGAGTTGAGATTAATGGCGAAATGACTTTTAAAGGTTCTGAAGCGCATAAAGCAGCAGTTACTGGAGATACAGTTGGTGATCCATTTAAAGATACATCTGGGCCTTCTATGAATATCTTAATTAAGTTAACTTGTTTGATTGGTTTAGTTGTTGCTCCAATATTAGGAGGACATGCTTTAGATACTGATTCTCATGATGCTGAATTGATAAATGAAGTTGAGGTTGTTGTGAAAATGAAGGCTGATGATACTGACAATGCTAAAGCAGTTGTTACATCAACTACAACAGTAAATGGAGAAACTGTTACTGAAGAAAAAATAATTGAAGGAACTACTGAAGAAGTTAAGGGAAAAGTAGAGGGTTTAAAAGAAGAAGTTAAAAACAACTAATCTTTAAAACTATATTTTATAAAAAGAGCCAGCAAATTGCTGGCTCTTTTATTTGTTCTTTAATTTTTTCTTCACAAGGATTAAAACAAACCATTGATTTGAGCATCAATACGTTCAATAACAGATGCTAAATCTTCAGGATTGTCAACAAAATTAAGATTGTCAACATCAATAATTAAAAGTTTTCCTTTGCTGTATTTTGTAACCCAAGCTTCGTAGCGCTCATTTAAACGACTCAAATAATCAATAGAAATAGAGTTTTCATAAGATCTACCGCGTTTGTGAATCTGTCCGACAAGCGTTTCTATATTGGCACGTAAATAAATCAATAAATCTGGAGGAGTCACTAGGTTTTCCATCAATTCAAACAATGAAGAATAGTTACTGAAATCACGATTTGTCATTAAGCCCATAGCGTGTAAGTTAGGAGCAAAAATATTAGCGTCTTCATAGATGGTTCTATCTTGAATGATGTTTTTTCCAGTCTCTCTTAGTTCTAATATTTGACGAAACCTGCTATTTAAGAAATATACTTGTAAGTTAAAGCTCCAACGTTCCATTTCACCGTAAAAATCATCTAAATAGGGGTTTTCATCTACAGATTCATAGTGAGGATCCCATTTATAATGTTTTGCTAGTAATTTTGTTAGTGTGGTTTTTCCGGCGCCAATATTTCCAGCAATAGCTACATGCATAATTAAAAATTTAGAATGCTAATTTAGTGATTTTTTTGTTGAATTTTACTTTCCGTGAGATTTAAATATTGATCAAAAATAAGTGTTTTGTTTTTCCCTTTTAACTTTACATAGTTAAAACCACTTTCCATATTCAATGGTTTAAAATCTGTAATTATTTGAGAAGAAAGTGAAATAGTATTTGATTTATAATCATATAAATCAATTTTGTTATTGTCTGCATTAAATAGCCAAATTTTATTTGCAATCCCTTTTCTAGCAAATAAAATGGTGTCTTGAAACGTTATTTTATCAATCTCATTTAATTGATTGTCTAAAATAACTACGGAATTAAAATCTTTATAGAAAACAACAACTTCTTGAGAATTTAGAATATCTACAGTAGAAACATTTCCAAGCGCAAAGTTTTGGTAAGAAAAAGTTTTCTGATTTGTTTTTTTATAAACGGTATTGTTTTTTAAAAAGTAAGAAGCATCTAAAATATCTTTACCGATTGAATCTGTTTCCTGCTCATTGTTTTGAGAGAAGCTAGTGATAAAGGAAAGTAAGAAAAAATATTTTACAAGAGTATTCATACGCTCGAAATATAATCAATTTTCAGATTAACAAATCATTTTGTAACCAAAACCCTCCATAACGTCTGGTATTAAAAAAAATTGGTATCTCTCCAAAGTTTGTTTAAACTTCCTAAACCAACTAAAGGAAAAGTGATTTCTCAAGAAAATTATGATAAGATAATGGATGAGAAATCTAAAGAAATGTTAGAGCGTTTTAAAACTAGAAAAGGAAATGGTGAGCACTTAGAAATAAGTATTGGAGGATAGTTGTTGAAAATGGTTTTTTAGATTAAACCTTTAGGTTTTTTTTAAGTCTAATTTGCAAAAATAACTAGTATTTTTGTTGAAAATTAAACATAAAACGATGAAATCATTATTTACACTCCTATTTGCAATTGTTTCAATAACAACATTTGCCCAAAAAGAATTTCAAGGAAAAGCAACTTATATGTCTAAAACGACAATGGATATGAGTCGCTTTTCAAGAAACGGACAAATGTCTGAAACTAGAAAAAAAGAGATTTCAGAGAGAATGAAATCAGTGTTAGAAAAAACATTTATTCTTTCTTTTGATAAAACGTCATCTCTATATAAAGAAGATGAGAAATTAGCAGCGCCAACTGTTGGTCAAGGCTCTAGGTTTATGAGTATGATGGGAGGTAGTTCTATTAAATATAAAAACACAACAGATTTAGTTGCTCTAGAGGCTGTAGAGTTTTTTGGTAAAAAGTTTTTAGTTTCTGATGAAATGGAAAGGCCAAATTGGGAATTGGGAAGCGAAACTAAAAAAATAGGAAATTATACTTGTTATAAAGCTACTTTGCTAAAAGATGTTGATCCTGGCGATTGGACGAATATGAGAAGAAGAGGTGGAGATAATAAGAAAGTTGAGGCGAAAAAAGACTCAATAGAGGTTGTAAAGGTTTCTGAAGAAATAGAAATTCCAAAGCAAATTTTGATTACAGCTTGGTATACACCAGAAGTGCCAATAAGTAATGGTCCAGGAGAATATTGGGGTTTACCAGGTTTAATTTTAGAAATTAACTCAGGGAGAACAACAATTTTATGTACTGAAATAGTAATGAATCCTTCAGAAAAAGAAGCCATTGAAGCTCCTGAAAAAGGTAAAAAAATTACCAGAGAAGAGTATAATGAAACTGTTAAAATTAAAATGGAAGAAATGAGAGAAAGGTTTCAAGGAAGAGGAAGAAACGGTGGCGGAAGCGGTAGACCTTAATTACTAAAAAAGAACATATTTACACTTATGAAAAAATTACTGCTACTAACCATTTTTATGGTTACAATGATTTCTAATGCCCAAGTTAAACTAACAGGTATTGTTAAAGATAGTATTGGAGATCCATTAGAAATGGCAAATGTTTTAGCGTTTAACAAAGTCACTAAAAAAATGTCTTCTTATGGATTTACAGATGCAAAAGGAAATTATAAATTGGATTTAGATAAAAATGCGACTTTTAATATTAAGATCAGTTATATTGGTATGAAAACAGCTGATTTTGCATTTGAAACACAAGATGCCGATATTATTAAAAATATAACTTTAGATTACGATAGTTCTCTAGATGTAGTAAATATTATAGCTAAAATGCCAGTTACCATAAAAGGGGATACTATTGTTTATAATGCTGACTCCTTTAAAAATGGTTCGGAAAGAAAACTGGAAGACGTTCTTAAAAAATTACCAGGAGTTGAAATTAATGATGCAGGTGAGATAGAAATAGAAGGTAAGGCAGTAGAAAAAGTAATGATTGATGGTAAAGATTTTTTTGATGGTGATACTAAGCTTGCAACAAAAAATATACCTTCTAATGCTGTTGATAAAATTGAAGTTTTAAGAAATTTTGGAGACATAAGTCAACTAAAAGGAGTGCAGGATAATCAAGATAGAGTTGCTATCAATATCAAGTTAAAAGATGGGAAAAAGAATTTTTGGTTTGGAGATATTACTGCAGGTATAGGAAAAGCTCCAAATGAAAGTTTGTACCTTTTTCAACCAAAATTATTTTATTACTCACCAAAATATACCATTAATGTTATTGGAGATGTAAATAATATTGGAGAAGTAGTTTTAAACAGAAGTGATATAAGAAATTTTAGTGGAGGCTTTAGAAGCCAAAGCCCTTCTAATGGAACAAACATTAGTATGGGTAGTGCAGGTATAGGTTTTTTAAATGCTAATGCAAGAAACGCTAACAAAATTGAAACAAAATTAACGGCTTTAAATTTTAGTTACACACCAAATCCTAAATTAGATTTAAGTGGTTTTTTAATCTTTTCTAGTAATAATAATGGGCAACAAAATAACATCACTAGAGATTATGTAGATCCAACTATTCCTGATGATTTCACACAGAGCATTACAGATCAAACAAGTAATACAGGTTTGTTTAAGTTTAGCGCCAATTACAAGAAGAATATTAATAGCCAGGTAGATTATGATGTTATTGGTAGGTTTTCAAATGAATTTAGAACAGATAATGTAAATTCACTTGTTTTAAGTGATATTATTGAAGGTGAACGAGCTACACCATATAAAATAAATCAAAATTTCAGTTATTTTTATACAGCAAATGAGAGCAATATTTTTGCTTTCGAGGCGAAACACTTATTGCAAGATGAAGATCCTTTTTATGTGGCATCCTTAGAAAATGATCCGGCAAATAATGATGATATGGATAATGATGGTTTTGATGATGCAGCAGAAAGTTTAGGTTTAGATAGAAGTAATTTATTTTATAATTTAGAACAGGATAGACGTGTAAAATCGAATCAATTAGATGTGAAGTTAGACTACTACAATATTCTTAATGATAAAAGTAATTTAAACTTTGTTTTAGGAACAATACAAAGTAAACAAAACTTTGATTCTAAGTTCTTTCAGATATTAGATAATGGGAATTCTTTTAATCCAACTCCTACAATACCTGGAAATGCTGATCCAAGAACAGTAAATGATACAGAATATAAATTTTCTGATATTTATGCAGGATTGAGATATAGATTAAAAACTGGAATTTTTACTTTTACACCAGGTTTTACTGTGCACTCTTATTCTGTAAAAAACACACAATATCTAACCGAATTATTTGAAGATAAATTTCAAAAATTATTTCCAGAATTTTCTGCTATAGCGCAATTTAAAAAGAGTGAAAGTTTACGATTCTCTTACAAACAAGAAGTTAACTTTACTGATGTTAATCAAATTGCGAGAGGTATTGTTGCGAATAGTTATGATTCTTTTTTCTTTGGAGATTCACAATTAATGAATGCTCAAGTTCATAATTTGAATTTAAACTACTCTAGTTTTAATCTATTTAATTATACAAACATATTTGCAAGAATTAATTATAGAAAAACTTCAGACCAAATTAATAATGATGTGATTTTTGAACCAGGATCGGTTGTGTCAAGTAGTACATCTTTAAATTCACCTTTTGATAATGAAAGTTTTTCAGCATTTGCAAGAATTGGTAAAACATTTAAAAAAATTAAAACATCTTTAAATGCAAGGTATAATTATAGTAAAACATATCAATTTATAAATTCTGTAGAGAATATAAATGAACTGAATTCACAAAGTTATACTGCTAGTGTAGGAACTAATTTTAGAAATGCACCAAATCTAACTTTCAAATATAGATTAGGACTGACAGACCAAAGCAATAATGCAAGTGCTGAAGATAATAAAGGTGTCACACATGCCCCTTCAATAAGTTTTGACGCTTATGTATGGAAGTCATTAACAATTCGCACGGATTTTTCTTATAATGAAGTTAGACAAAATGGTATTACACAAAATACATTTAGTATTTTGGATGCATCTCTTGCCTATAGAAAAGATAAAGATGCAAAATGGGAATATGAATTAGTTGGTAGTAACCTTCTAGGTACTGGCTCTAGTGCATCTGTAAATACTAGTAATATTCTTTTTTCTATAAATGAAACTTTTATTTTACCAAGATTTGTAAGTGTTAGGGTTCGATATCAAATATAAGTGTGACAATAATTCAATAAAAAACACCCTTTGAAGTTATTCAAAGGGTGTTTTTAGTGTTCCAATTTTACTCATGTTTCTTAAAGCATTTTACGAATACCTTTTTAGGGCTTATAATCTTTACCTCTTTCTTTACTTAAAGCATTAAAATAAGAATCTGCTTCTTGTTGAATTTCTTTTACTGTTTAGTTCCAGTTACAATCATTCTTTTATGTTTTTGAGACAAGAAGAGTTAATAAGAAATGAAAGCGGTAGTAAGAAGTGATATTTTTTAATAAATCAGGGGTTTATATTCAAATATAAAACAATTTATAAAGTATTAATCCTAATTCTGAAACACTATTTTATGTCAAAGGCTTTTTTAACGACATCTATATAATCTAATTTCTCCCAAGTAAAAGTTTCAACTTCTTGAATAACTACTTCTCCATTTGGAGATTCGAAACGCACTGTTTTTATTTCAGGCGTTCTTCCCATATGTCCATAAGCAGCAGTTTCAGAATAGATTGGTGTTCGTAATTTTAAACGTTGCTCAATAAAATAAGGGCGCATATCAAAAATATTTTCCACAATTTTACTGATTTCTCCATCAGTTAAATTTAAGGTTGATGTTCTGTATGTTTCTACATTTATGCTTGTAGGTTTTGAAACTCCAATAGCATAAGAAACTTGTACTAAAACTTCTTTACAAACTCCAGCGGCAACTAAATTTTTAGCAATATGTCTTGTTGCATACGCGCCAGATCTATCTACTTTAGAAGGGTCTTTTCCTGAAAAAGCTCCTCCACCGTGTGCTCCTTTTCCACCATATGTGTCAACAATGATTTTACGTCCTGTCAATCCTGTATCTCCATGAGGCCCTCCGATAACAAATGTTCCTGTTGGGTTTATGTGATATGTAATTTTGTCGTTAAATAGTGCTTGAATTTTTGCTGGTAATTTTGCAATAACTCTTGGTATTAAAATATTTACTATGTCAGATTTAATTTTTGCTAACATTTTATCATCAGCAATTTTTTTGTCATTTTCACTTTCCGATAAAGGTTTTATAAAGTCATCATGTTGCGTAGAAATAACAATAGCATCAATTCTTTGCGGAATATTATCATCAGAATATTCAATAGTTACTTGAGACTTTGCATCTGGACGTAAATAATCAATATCGCTGTTTTCGCGTCTTAACTCTGCCAATTCTATTAATAAACGATGACTTAATTCTAATGCCAAAGGCATGTAATTATCAGTTTCGTCTGTTGCATAACCAAACATCATTCCTTGATCACCTGCACCTTGTTCTTCTGGGTTTGTTCTTTCTACGCCTTGATTTATGTCTTGTGATTGTTCATGAATAGCACTAAAAACACCACATGAATTTCCATCAAACATATATTCACTTTTCGTATATCCAATTTTATTAATTACATCGCGTGCAATTTTCTGAACATCTAAATAAGTAGTTGAGTTAACTTCTCCTGCAAGTACAACTTGACCTGTAGTTACAAGAGTTTCGCAAGCAACTTTAGAGTTTGGGTCAAAGGCTAAAAAATTATCAATTAATGCATCAGAAATTTGATCTGCTACTTTATCTGGATGACCTTCTGAAACAGATTCCGAAGTAAATAAGTATGACATAATTTTATTTTAATTTTTAAAAATCTAAAAGTTAAAATGGAAAAGCGAAGTAGAATTACTGCTTTAGCATTTTTAATTTTTACTGAATTTTTATCAGTAATAGAGGTTGCAATCAGTTCAAATTTTCCCCTAAAGATTCAGTAGGCAAAACTATGAAATAATAATAAAATGAGTTGTAAATTTTAATAAAACTTTTTTGAAAAATAAAAAGATGAATAACTATGATACTCTGCATAGTAGTTTATAATAATAATCCATATTTTTGCAATCATAATTATTTTTGAAAAAATGATAAAAACGGATATATTAATTATTGGTGCTGGTCCTGTAGGTTTGTTTGCAGTTTTTGAAGCAGGATTGCTTAAATTACGTTGTCATTTGATTGATGCATTACCTCAAACTGGCGGACAGTGCTCAGAAATTTACCCTAAAAAACCTATTTACGATATTCCAGGATTTCCAGAAATTTTTGCTGGAGGTCTGATTTCCAATTTAGAAGAGCAAATAAAACCATTTGAGCCAACATATACGCTTGGTGAACGTGCTGAAACAATAGAAAAATTAGAAGATGGTAGTTTTTTAGTTGAGACTAATAGGGGGACTAAACACAATGCTCCAATAGTATTTATTGCTGGTGGTTTAGGATCCTTTGAACCAAGAAAACCACCGATTCCAAATATAAAAAACTTTGAAGATAAGGGTGTAGAATATATTATTCGTGACCCAGAAATTTACAGAGATAAAAAAGTTGTAATTGCAGGAGGAGGAGATTCAGCATTAGATTGGTCCATTTTCTTGTCGGATATTGCAAGTGAAGTTTCATTAGTTCATAGAAGAAATGAATTTAGAGGGGCGTTAGATTCTGTAGAGAAAGTTTCAGAATTATATAAAAAAGGAAAAATCAACTTAATTACTCAAGCAGAAGTTAAAGCGATTAATGGAGATTCAAAAGTGGAATCATTATTGATAAAGCATAAGACAAAAGGAGACGTTATTAAGGAAACAGATCATTTCATTCCATTATTTGGATTGTCTCCAAAGCTGGGGCCAATTGCAAATTGGGGGTTAGAAATTGAAAAAAATGCGATTATAGTTAATAATGCATTGGATTATCAAACTAATATTCCAGGGATTTTTGCTATTGGAGATGTAAATACATATCCTGGAAAATTAAAGTTAATTTTATGTGGTTTTCACGAAGCAACCATTGCTGTTCAATATGCATATAATATTATTCACCCAAATAAAAGGTATGTAATGAAATATACAACAGTAAATGGTGTCACAGGATTTGATGGAGAGACTAAAAAAGCAGATGCAACTGTTATCAAAAGTATTACATAATGGGTAATTTAGACGTAACAATTAAAATAACCGATAGAGAAGGTGTTTTACATGAAATTCAAGCGCCTACTGATATGGCTATGAATCTTATGGAAGTTGTTAGGTCATATGAATTGGCTCCAGAAGGTACAGTAGGTATTTGTGGAGGTATGGCTATGTGTGCTTCTTGTCAATGTTATGTAATCTCTGATCACGAATTACCAGAAATGGGTGATGATGAAGATATGATGTTAGCCGAAGCCTTTTATGTAGAAGATAATAGTCGTTTAGGGTGTCAAATTTCAATAACTCCAGAATTAGAGGGGCTTGAGGTTGTATTGGCTCCCGAAAGTGAGACTGAATAATTGACGAGTGTAAGGAAATTACTTTTTTTAATACTATTATAAAGAAAAGTGATTATCAGCCTTAAAATTAGACAGATATTTGATTACTTTTGTAAAGTAAAAAAACTAATAATTAAAAAATAAATTATGGCGTTAGAAATAACAGATGCTTCATTTGAAGAGGTAGTATTAAAGTCAGACAAACCTGTATTGGTAGATTTTTGGGCTGCTTGGTGTGGACCTTGTAGAATGGTTGGACCCGTAATTGAAGAAATCAGTAAAGATTACGATGGTAGAGCTGTTGTTGGTAAAGTAGATGTTGATGCAAATCAAGAGTTTGCTGCTAAATACGGTGTAAGAAATATTCCTACAGTATTGTTGTTTAAAAACGGAGAAGTGATCGATAAACAAGTTGGTGTAGCTCCAAAAACGACTTATACTCAAAAAATTGATGCAGTACTTTAATGGTGTAGATTTCAAAGATATTCTAAGCTCAACGAAAGTTGGGCTTTTTTTATGCTTAATTTTTAAATAAAAACTATATAAAAAGTATATTTACCATAATTACTTTATTTAATGACTGATAATACGCGTTCATATATTTCTGAAATAAAAAACATTGAACTTCTTGCAAAACAAGTTGTAGAGGGTTTTGTTACTGGAATGCATCAAAGTCCTTTTCATGGTTTTTCTGTTGAATTTGCAGAGCATAAACTGTATAATAAAGGAGAAAGTACACGTCATATCGATTGGAAACTATTTGCAAAGACAGACAAGTTGTATGTAAAGCGATATGAAGAAGAAACTAATTTGAGGTGTCATATTATTATTGATAATTCTGCTTCAATGCATTACCCCAAAATTGCTAAACCTTCCATCTCAAACCTAAGTAAAATATGTTTTTCTTCCATTGCTTCTGCTGTCCTAATGGAGATTCTAAAACGCCAGCGTGATGCAGTAGGTTTGAGTATATATTCTAAATTTATTGAGTTCTATACTCCAGAAAAAGGAAATGATGCACATAGAAGACTGTTGCTAAAAAAGTTAGAAGATCTGTTGAGTGCATCACCTCAAAAACACACAGAAACCTATACTGTTTTACACCAAATAGCAGAAAAGTTACATCGAAGATCTTTGATTTTCTTGTTTACAGATATGCTTCAAGTTGAAAAAAATGAAGAAGAATTATTCGATGCTTTAAGGCATTTGAAATACAACAAACACGAAGTTGTTCTGTTTCATACCTATGATGGGAAGCTAGAATTGAACTTTGATTTTGACAATAGACCTAAAAAGTTTGTGGATGTTGAAACAGGAGCGCAAATAAATCTTTATGCCGATTCAATTAAAGAAGGATATCAAACAGAAATGAAAACGTACTTTAAAAAATTGAAAACTAAATGTATACAATATAAAATTGAGTATGTTCCGGTAGATATCAATGAAGGTTTTGAGCAAGTTTTAACGTCATATTTAATTAATAGAAATAGTTTTAAATAAATAGTATAGAAATAGTTTTGTAGATAGAAAAAACGAAGTTATATTTGCACCCGCTAATAGCAACGGTCTGGTAGTTCAGCTGGTTAGAATACCTGCCTGTCACGCAGGGGGTCGCGGGTTCGAGTCCCGTCCAGACCGCAAAAGCATCTCATTTGAGATGCTTTTTTCGTTTTCATAACCCTGTAACTTATTTTTTTTCAATTATTTACAGGGTAAAATTTCACTATTTTTTAGCATTCTAAAAATCGCTCGGGGACTAAACAGACCAAGAAATTCCGAAAAGTTTTTCGTAAGCAGGTAATAGGCTAGTAATTAATACAATACATTTTTACCATTAGTTATTATATGCGTTAAATTTAATAAATAAACTTTACGGATACTGAATTCACTACTTAATTAAAATTTCATTATTTTAAAATTAATTTCGTTTTACAACTAATTTTATTTAAGTTTGTAAATTAATAAAACACTTTTTAATTTATTGCTAAATATCTTCAAATAATTTAACTCACAATGATAAAAACTATTTTCT
>TARA_B110000090_G_scaffold78833_1_pt1 | contig 21776 bp, 17 predicted proteins | sample TARA_B110000090 | Tara Oceans TARA_B110000090 (sample SAMEA4397239) | marine metagenome | biome: Polar Biome; feature: [SRF] surface water layer (ENVO:00010504); material: water (ENVO:00002006), including particulate matter (ENVO:01000060) such as... | depth 5 m
AAAAAAAAGATAGTAGAGAAATGGAAAAATATACACTAGTAAGAGGAAAGGCTTTTGAGTCTGTAGACACATTTCAAAAGAGAGTAAATGAACAGACAGCCAAGGTTATGAGGCGATAAGCGTGGCAGTTCAGATAGGCACAATAGTATTAATGGAAAAACTAAGTCACTAATGAAAAAATACATCATACTAGAAAAAGGACTTTTTGAAAAACTTGAAAAGTTTGAAGACCGAATAAACCAAAAGAACGGTTATAGACCAATAAACATAAGTAGAGCTGACAGTGAATATGCTGTATTAATGGAAAGAGTAAGCTAAGCCTATGGGCAAAAAAAAACCATTTGCATTACGTGTGGACGAAAAGATGTTAGCGGCCCAAGAAAAATGGGCTGCTGATGAGTTTAGAAGTACCAATGGCCAAATAGAGTACCTTCTGAATGAAACTCTGAAAAAAGCAAAGCGACAGCCTAATAAAGATTAGCGTCGCTGCTTAGTATTAAAAAGACCTTCTTGCCTTCCTTTTTTCTTCTTTCCTGCTTTACGATGATTATATCCCTCTAAGTCATCTTGCATAGCAGCACAATGCTTTGCTTTACAGGCTGAAACTCCAGAGAGTAAAAACAGTCCAAGAGATAGGAAAATAATATACTTCTTCATTGATACAAAGGTAACGAGACTCGCCCATAAACTAGTGCACAAAAAAAAGCTGCGAGAAACTAATCCCACAGCTTACTGTTTCACAATTGCTCTATTGCGATATTTTTATTTAGTCCCTTTTAGTTTGATATCAAACTGTATAGCATCGTCTATCATATACTCTCCAAGATTTTTGAAAAAGTTACCGCTATTAAAAGTAATCCCCCATAGCGTTCTATCTATAGAAAATGATGCAGTAGCTACTGCATCGCCATTATCTTCTTGAAAGAAATAAGGCACGGTGATAGATTTAGTAGTTTCCTTTATAGTAAGGTTACCAGTAAGACTATCGGCTGTTGCTGCTGTAATTGTAAAATTAGCATTCGGATACTTTTCAGTTTCGAAGAAATCTCCAGTACTCAAATGTCCTACTAATTTGGCTTTAGTCTCTGCATCCATCCCTTCATCTGCTACACTCATAGATGTAAGATCGATAGAAAAGTTACCTGCAGTGAGTGCTCCATTCTCCGCTGAGATAGAACCTTCGGTGATAGCTACACTACCCGTATGAGAATCTCCGGTAGGCTTAGTTCCTTTCCATACTACAGTACTTTGGTCTGCTGCTATCGTATACGTCTCATTGGTAGAAGAGGCCTCTGCTGCTTCATTTGCGTCACCTACCTCTGTAGATGCACTTGGACTTCCGCAAGCTACAAATAATGCTGCGATGATGGTTAGTAAAAATACGTTTTTCATTGTTATTGTTTTTATATTGATGATTTGCATGTACAAACATCTATTTTCAGAATTAGTTTTAGAATACGGAATACTTTTTGGTTAATCTTTATAAACTTGCACTCAATCTTATCAATGAAATTAATCGCCTTTTATCTTTTTCTATTTTCTTCTTTTACAAGCGTTGCCCAGATTAAGGTCGTCAATAAATATCTACGAGGAGTACGAGGCGTTGAACTCTATAACGGGTCTACTTACCTGGCTACTTCATTAGACAATGGTGAGATAAAAATAGACACTTCCAAAATAGGCAATGCTACCTGGACTTTAAAACACCAATATTTTTATCCGAAAAAAATAAAAAAACAAGACTTGAGATTGAGTTCTACTATTTTACTCATAGAAAAGACCAATAGCTTTAAGCCTGTACTGATTACACCAGGACGCAGAGCTACATTAAGTAATGAGATCGCGTCTAAAGTACATACTATATCAGCTAAAAAGATATCTCTTCTTCAGCCACAGACTACTGCAGATCTCATAGGAATAGATAATAAGGTGTACATCCAGAAAAGTCAACAAGGAGGAGGTAGTCCTATGATGCGTGGATTCGCTACCAGTAGAATATTGCTAGTGATGGATGATGTACGCATGAATACCGCCATATTTAGGGAGGGAAATGTCCAAAACGTGATTTCCATAGATCCATTTACCATAGAAAGTACCGATATTATTTTTGGGCCTGCTAGCCAGTTCTATGGCAGTGACGCCATAGGCGGTGTTCTTAGTTTTAACAGTAAAAAACCAGTTTTTGCTGAAACGGATTCAGTGGTTTATTCTGGCAATCTGGACTTGAGGTATGGCTCTGCCAGTCATGAAAAGACGTATCACGTAGATTTCGGTGTCGGCGGAAAGAGGTTCGCATCATTTACAAGCTTCAGTTTTAGTGATTTTGGTGACTTAGAAATGGGAAGCAATGGCCCGGAGGAGTACCAGAGACCAGACTATATACTTAATCTTGAAAATGGAGATACTACCATCGTTAATCCAAACAAAGACCTTCAGGTTTTTAGTGGATACCGACAGTTTAACTTTTTAGAAAAAATATCCTTTAAGGCCAATAAAAATACTATTCTAAATTATGGGCTATATTTTAGTAATACATCGGATATACCAAGATATGATAGATTGATAGTCCGTAATAAACGTAATGAGTTAATCAATGGTGATTGGTACTACGGACCACAAAGGTGGCTTATGCATAAACTCAATCTGAAATCTACCAAAAAGACAGTCATCAGTGACAGTCTAGAAGTAAGTCTGGCCTATCAAAACTTCAAAGAAAGCAGAAATGACAGAAAAGTAGGTCGTACAGAACTAAGGATTAGGACAGAAGAAGTAGATGCATTAAGCGGTAATATAGACCTGCAGAAAAGATTATCTAGGAAGACTAAACTCAGCTATGGAGCAGAGTATATCTATAATCTTGTAGGTAGTGTCGGACAAATCAGGAATATAGAGAATGGAGGACTAAAGTCAACTTCCTCACGCTATCCAGACGGCAGCACTTGGACCTCCTCTGGAGTATATGCAAACCTGACCAATAGATGGAATATAAGACACCGTACAGAAGGTGGTCTAAGAGTTAATAGAGTTGCAGTAGCTGGAGAGTTTGACAGTAGTTATAATCTCCCTAATCCTATTTTTAATACTGATAACACTGCGATCACAGGTTCTATATCTCACCTATACTCTCTAAAGAATGGTACTCTAGGAGTGGTAGCTTCTACTGCATTTAGATCTCCTAATATAGACGATATAGGAAAAGTGTTTGACAGAAGTCCGAATACGGTGATAATACCAAATACCGATCTAAAGCCTGAGTATGCCTACAATGGAGAAATAAATGGAACCTATACATTTTGGGACAAACTACAGTTAGAAGCTTCTCTATTTTACACCTATCTAAATCAAGCTATTAGTATTTCAAATAGTTTGCTTAATGGACGAGACAGTATTGATTATGACGGCACTATGAGTCAAGTGCAAACCCTAGTAAATCAAGACTACGCAATCATCTCAGGAACACAGCTTTCTGCTAGATATAAGTTAAATGAGCATTTTGAAGCCCGAAGTAGCTACACTATTCTTAAAAATAGTACAAGTAACAGTGAACCCATAAGACATATTACTCCAAATTTTGGTGGAACAAGTATTTATTTAACCCTCAATAAGTTCAATATTTCACTTGCAAGTGCCTATAATCAGGAGTTTACATTTGATAAGTTTGCCCCAGGAGAGAAGAATGATGCCTTCCTTTATACTCAGGATGAGAATGGAAACCCGTACTCACCTGGTTGGATAATTTTCAATGTAAATAGCTCTTATCGTATTACCGAAAAAATTAAGCTCACTTTAGGGATAGACAACCTGTTAGACAAACGTTATAGACCCTATAGTTCAGGTATAACATCGTCTGGACGTAATATTCACATTGCATTTCATGCTAATATTTAGGACAAAAAAAAAGACTGCCAAAGCAGTCTTTTTAAATTACAAATCCTAAATCCTTATTTTTTATTAGGCTTAGAAATGCTATCTCGCATATCTGTATCTGCTTCTATATTCTTCATTTTGTAGTAATCCATTATTCCTAGATTACCATTTCTGAATGCTTCTGCCATTGCTTTTGGAATTTCTGCTTCTGCTAAGATAACTGACGCTCTTGCATCTTGTGCCTTAGCTTTCATTTCTTGCTCCTCTGCCACTGCCATAGCTCTACGCTCTTCTGCTTTCGCATTAGCTACTTTAAGATCTGCCTCTGCTTGATCTGTCTGTAATTCAGCCCCTATATTTTTACCTATATCTATATCTGCTATATCTATAGACAGGATTTCAAAAGCCGTTCCTGCATCTAACCCTTTAGCCAGTATTGTCTTAGAAATCGTATCTGGATTTTCTAGTACAGCTTTATGGCTTGAAGCAGAACCTATAGTGGTCACTATGCCCTCTCCTACTCTAGCCAAAATAGTATCTTCCCCTGCACCACCTACTAACTGTGCGATATTAGCTCTTACAGTGACTTTAGCTTTTGCTATAAGTTGTATCCCATCCTTAGCAACTGCAGCAACCGGAGGAGTATTAATTACGCGTGGATTTACAGATAACTGCACTGCATCTGCCACATCTCTACCTGCTAAATCTATAGCTGCCGCCATATTAAAGCCTAGAGGAATATTAGCTTTATCAGCTGATATCAGTGCTTTTACTACATTATTTACATTACCCCCAGCCATATAGTGAGTTTCTAAATCATTGGCAGTTACAGGAATCCCCGCTTTATTACCATTGATAAGTGCGTTTACGATAAGTGACGGTGGTACTTTTCGTATTCTCATGAAGATAAGTTGAAGAATACTTACGCTCTTACCTGATATAGATACCTGAGCGGTAATCCATAGGCCTAACGGAACAAAGTAAAAAAAGATGAGGAGTAAGACTACTCCGACGATAATAATTGGTAAAATTCCTTCCATATTGATTTTATTTATTTAAGCATTAATTTGTTTAACAGAAACTCTGTTTTGCACTCGTTTGACCACTTCTATTGGCACATTAGCAAGAAGGAAACCTCCTTCTGTATGTACTTCCATTTTTTGCCCATTGAGCAAGGCTGATCCGGCTGGCCTTAGAGCACTTAAGGTAGTTCCGACATCTCCTACATCCACTTTTAATAAGTGAATATTATTAGCTTTCCCATCTATCACCCTTTTAGTAGCAAACCTATTCCAAGCTCCATTTCTAAAAGCTAAAAAAATAGCAACAGATAATATTAGTATAGTGAAAACAACTGCTGTAAACCCGTATGAATGACCAAAATCACTGTAAGCAAAGTAAACTCCTAGAGATATCATCACTCCCCCTATTATACCGACTACAAGACCTGGAGTAATAAAAATTTCTACTAGTACAAGTACTATTCCGAAGACTAAAAGCCCTATAATTAGTGATAGTGTCATGAGTTATTTTCAAAGTTAACACAAATTACAAAATACAGCTCATAAATTATTTAGCTGTAATAGTAACGCGGTTTCTAGCTCATCTCAGCATATGCAGCTACAGGTATACAACTGCAAACAAGATTTCTATCTCCATAAGTATCATCTACTCTCCCTACACTAGGCCAAAACTTATTAGCTAAAACATAAGGTGCAGGATACACTGCTTTTTCACGAGAGTAAGGTCTATCCCACTCGCCTCCTATTACAGACACTGCCGTATGTGGGGCATTTTTAAGCACATTATTCTCCTTATCAGCAAATCCGTTTTCTATTTCTGCTATCTCTTGACGGATACTTAGTAGTGCGTCACAAAATCTATCTAGCTCTGCTTTACTCTCGCTCTCCGTAGGTTCTATCATGAGCGTACCAGCTATAGGGAAACTGACAGTAGGTGCATGAAAACCATAATCAATAAGCCTCTTAGCTATATCCTGCACCTCTACTCCAGAAGTAATTTTAAGAGGCCGAGGATCCATTATCATTTCGTGAGCAACTGTACCATTTTGCCCAGTATAAAGCACGTCATACCCTTCTGATAATCTATGTTTCATATAATTAGCATTTAGTATAGCTAAAGCAGTAGCTCTCTTGAGCCCTGCTGTTCCCATCATCTTTATGTATGCATAACTAATTAGAAGGATACTCGCACTACCATAAGGAGCGGCACTTACAGCCTTCATCCCTTTTCTAGTACTCACACCATCTACTACGCAGTGGCTTGGTAAATAAGGAGCTAGGTGCTTAGCAACACCAATAGGACCCATACCTGGTCCGCCTCCACCGTGTGGTATACAAAATGTTTTATGCAAATTAAGATGACATACATCTGCACCTATGTTAGCAGGATTGGTATATCCTACTTGTGCATTCATATTAGCTCCATCCATATACACTTGGCCACCAAAGCTATGAATTAATGAAGTTATTTCTTTAATCGTTTCCTCATACACACCCGTGGTACTTGGATAGGTCACCATGATAGCAGCCAGAATATCTTTGTGCTTTTCTGCTTTCTCTCGCAAGTCATTTAAATCTATGTATCCATTAGGATGACACTTGACTACCACTACTTCCATACCTGCCATTACAGCACTTGCCGGGTTAGTACCGTGAGCAGACTCTGGTATAATCACAATTTTTCTATGTGCCTGATTAGTATCCATAAAATACTGACGTATAGTCATTAGTCCTGCATATTCTCCTTGTGCTCCAGCATTAGGCTGCAAACTGACTTGATAAAAGCCTGTAATTTCAGACAAGTCCCTTTCTAACTCATTCAGCATCTGCGTGTAACCTCCGAGCTGATGCTTAGGAGCAAAAGGATGGATGTTACCAAAAGCCTCCCAGGTCACAGGGATCATCTCAGTAGTAGCATTTAACTTCATGGTACAACTCCCTAATGCGATCATGGAGTGAGCTAGTGAGAGGTCTTTATTCTCTAGTGACTTTAGGTATCTCAACATTTCATGCTCTGTATGATAGGAATTAAATACCGGATGCTCTAAATAAGGAGTATCTCTATTTAGCTCCTCTGCCCACATCGATGAAGTATCTGTTGAAAAGTCAACATCTTTTCTAATTGCTGTCGCAAAATAGGTAACCAATTGCTCTACATCTACCAGCTCCGTAGTCTCATCTATACTCACTCCTACATACTTGTCCGTATACCTCACATTTATACCTTCTGACTCCAGCACACTTTTCAGTCTAGACTGCTGATTAGCAGTCATAATGATACACACAGTATCAAAAGCACTGTCATTTTTCAGTTCAAATCCAACGCTCTTGAGGTTATTTGCTAAAATACTTGTCAACTGGTTCACTTTCATAGCTATAGCCTTTAATCTCTTAGGACCATGATAAGCTGCATACATTCCAGCCATGATAGCTAAGAGTGCTTGTGCTGTGCAGATATTACTCGTAGCTTTATCACGTTTAATATGTTGTTCTCTTGTTTGCAGAGCCATTCTAAGTGCATAGTTGCCACTAGAGTCTTGAGTTACACCTATTATTCTGCCGGGCAATCTACGCTTGTGCTCAACTTTAGTAGCAAAGAATGCTGCGTGTGGACCACCATTTCCCATAGGAATCCCAAATCGTTGTGTACAACCTATAACTACTTCCGCCCCCCATTCTCCTGGAGCTTTCAGCACTGTGAGTGCTAAGATGTCTGCTGCTACGATGGTTTTTACGCCAGCTTCTAATGCACTAGCTGTAAGTGCTGCATAGTCTTCCACCGAACCCTCTCCATTTGGATACTGCACGAAAAGTGCAAAGTATTCACTGGTAAACTCCACATTATATGGATTCCCAATAACTACTTCTATACCCATCGGTTCTGCTCTAGTCTCAATAACATTTATGGTTTGAGGAAATGCCTTGTCCGATATAAAAATCTTATTCCCAATATTCTTTTTCTTAGCTGAAAACAACATAGCCATAGCTTCTGCACCTGCAGTAGCTTCGTCTAATAAAGAAGCATTGGCCAATTCCATACCTGTGAGATCACAAATCATAGTTTGAAAATTAAGTAATGCTTCGAGCCTACCCTGAGCTATTTCAGCTTGATAAGGAGTATACTGTGTGTACCATCCTGGATTTTCTAGGATATTTCTAAGTATTACTTTAGGCGTGTGTGTGCCGTAATACCCCATTCCTATATAGTTTTTAGCAACTGTATTTTTGGCAGCTATTCCTTTAAGTTTTTCCAATAATTCTACTTCAGAAAGCCCACGATCCAAATCCAGTTCTTTCTTAAGTCTTATCTCATCTGGAATGGTCTGCGAAATCAACTGATCCATGCCAGTATAACCTAGCATCTGAAGCATCTCTAGTTCCTCAGCTATTGAAACACTATTGTGGCGGTCAGAAAAATTTTCCTTGTACATATTTATATTTCGAATCAAAGTGCAAATTTAAATTATAGTTGTACTCATAACCTACTTGTTAAGTTTAAGTTTACAAAACTTGATTATTTAGAATGAGGATTAAATAACATACTGAACAATAAGTGGTACAGTAGCAAAAATTGCACAAACCACTGAATACTAAAAAAAAAGTTAATGTAAATTTTTCTATTCTAAAATAATGGTAAATCATCTAAAATTATCTAGGTTCGTGGTTGATACTGCTTGCTTATGAAACAGATGAAAAAACATATCTTAGCTTTTGCTATGATTAATTTCGGTTTGGCATTTAACGCTCAATCACAAGGATCTTTATCAAGACCACAGTGGTCTGTCCCCGTAATCCTCTCTTCGTCTACGTTTTTAAGTGATTTAGGAGGTAAAGATTCTTATGGTTCCAATGATCCTGCTGATATTAATTTCCCACAAATCAGTTATGCCTTTGGTGCTGGTATAAAGTATACCCTCCCTAAGGGAATCAATTTTGAACTCTCAGCATTTTACACAAGACTATTCGCAGACGATGCTGAAACCACCTCAGACAGAGGTTTAAGAAAACTTAAAGTAAGGACCGATGTAATAGAAACAGCGCTTAAAATAGGGTATACGTTCCCTCAAAATAGTGGTCTATTGCGAGGCTTTTATGCAAATGTAGGTGCAGGTCTTATGTTTTTTACACCTATGGGCGAGTATAATGGTACGTGGCACAAACTGAGACCACTCGGAACGGAAGGACAAAATATAGATCCTAACCAGCAAGCATATAAAGTTTATTCTCCAGCAATCCCATTTGGATTTGGGAAGAAATTTGCTCTTTCTAATGGGATGATGCTTGGAATAGATCTTTCAATGAGAAGGTCTTTCACTGATTACTTGGATGATGTATCAGGAAATTATTTTGATAATGCTCTAATTAAGGAGCGAAGCGGAGAAATTGCGGCAGCACTAGCGGATCCATCTACGGATCCAACTGCCGGTGTGACAGGAAATATCAGAGGGAATCCTAAACAAATGGACAACTATTTTCTGTTAGGTTTTCAACTAGAGATACCACTTGGAGCTGGTGGCAAAAATTACGATACCTGTTGTGCTTTTGGCAATGGATGGATAAGAGGTGATGGGTCAGTGCCGAAAATAGGCCGAAGGGGTAAGAAAAAAAGAATGAGATTATTTAGGTAAGCTCCCTTACACTATTACTGTTTTTTTTATTTAATTTGTTTCTAATTAAAATAAAAAATGGAAGAAGTAGTATCCGATATCCCCTTAATAACCAATGATGCTGTAGTATTTGGTATCCTTATCATAATACTCGCTCTTATTTTTAAATCTAGCGAGATTCCAAAATTGAGTAAGTTTTATAAGGTGATACCAGCATTACTTTTATGCTACTTCATACCATCACTGTTAAGTACCATCGGCATTATATCTCCCATGTGGATTGATATGGATGCTGCATTGAAAACTCTGGCAAAGAGCGGATTTGATATATCAGGCATCGACTCTTTCAAGACTTTTAAAAATTTTGTTCTTGAAAATGAGGTACAAGCTAACTTACTTAAACCACACATAGGTAAATCACAGTTGTACTTCATAGCTTCCCGCTATATGCTTCCTGCTAGCTTGGTATTATTAACATTGAGCATAAACCTAAAAGAAGTTTTCAATTTGGGCTACAAAGCACTCATAATGTTTATAACTGGTACTATCGGCGTAATAATAGGAGGTCCCTTGGCGATCTTACTGTTTTCATATTTAGCTCCAGATGTAGTCGGCGGTGTGGCTCCTAACGAGGTATGGAGAGGTATGACAACAGTAGCAGGCAGTTGGATTGGTGGTGGTGCAAATCAAGCAGCTATGTACGAAATATTTAAAGAAGGAGACGATAACTTAATTTCAGGGAGTATGTACTCTATGATGATTACAGTAGACATAATAGTTTCAGAAGTGTGGATGTTCTTCTTGCTCCTTGGAGTCGGTAAAGCAGCCAGAATAGATAAATTTTTCAAAGCTGATGCATCGGCATTAAATAATTTAAAAAAGCAAATGCAAGAGTTTAGCCAACGAGTTGCTCGCATACCTAGCTTCACTGATATAATAGTAATACTGGGACTGGGATTAGGTGCCACAGCTGCTGCACACTTTTGTGCAGATATACTAGCACCTTGGATCAAAGAAGCATCGCCATACCTAGCAGAGACTTTTAGTCTAGGCTCTGGGTTCTTTTGGCTCATTATTATAGCTACTACAATCGGTATCGTCTTTAGCTTTACCAAACTAAGAAATTACGAAGGTGCAGGAGCTTCTAAGATAGGAGGAGTATTTATATATATCCTAGTAGCTACTATTGGGATGAAAATGAACGTCCTCGCTATTTTTGATAATCCTGCTATTTTTCTTGTTGGGCTTACTTGGATGCTAGTTCACGTATCACTTCTAGTTATTGTTGCCAAAATCATAAAAGCACCATTCTTTTATCTTGCTGTTGGCAGTAAGGCAAATATTGGTGGAGCCGCATCAGCACCAGTAGTAGCAGCAGCTTTTCACCCTTCTTTGGCCCCTGTAGGAGTCCTACTAGCGGTTATTGGTTATGCCCTTGGCACATACGGTGCTCTTATTTGTGGGTACCTCATGCAGATAGCTGCACCATAATTTATTAGAAAAGTTTATATTTGCTAAGTGAGCATAATATAAAGAGCCTGGTTGATTCACTGCAAGATTCACTGTAAAATCAAAGTGAAAAATCTGAACATAAGCTCACTAAGGGTCGATAAAAACCCCATAGTTAGAGTTCGATGAACTCAGTACTAAAAAAAAGATAGCAATTTTATCAGAGTTTACCAGTAGAAAGTAAATGCTCTTACTTGGATAATATGGCCCAAATAGTAGATGAAAAGAACAGATAAAAGGAACGTTAGAGGTTTTAACGAGAAATAAATACAAAAATTAAGGGCTCACAGCGCTTACAGAATAAGGCTGTCATATCAAGCTCTACAAACTATTAACAAAAGATATACTCTGATGTAACCTTTAATGCATACGGAGTCTAATAGATAAGGAAACATGGCAATACTAGCAAAAGCAAGAACCAATTCGGGCATCAGTACCTACACAGGTGTATGGGACAAGGCCACCGTTTTACATCTTCTAAGAAGAGTCCACATTGGTGTTCGAAAGGAAGATTTAGACTATTACAGCACAAAATCATTAGATGCGGCAGTAAGCGAAGTTTTGAATGTAGACTATACACCGCCTTTACCACCTATTAATAATTACAATAGCAATACGAATGACCCGAATGTACCTGCTGGTACTACTTGGATAAATGATTACAACGGAACACTTAATGGTCTTAGAATGAGATCTTTCAAATCTTGGTGGAGTGGAGAAATCATTAATCACGATCGCACCATAAGAGAGAAAATGGTGGTTTTTTGGCACAATCACTTCTCAACACAGGCAAATGTTTACAACTGGGCTAACTTCGGTTATCAGAACAATGCTTTGCTCAGAAAAGATTGCTTGAAAAACTTTAAAACCATGGTAAAAGATGTGACGCTAGATCCTGCCATGCTTATCTTCCTCAATGGGGAAAGAAACACTAAAACAGCTCCAGACGAAAATTATTCCAGAGAACTACAAGAGCTATTCACTCTTGGTAAAGGACCTAACTCAGGCTACACCGAAGCTGACGTAATAGCCGGAGCTAAAGTACTTACAGGATGGAGAATAGACAAATCTAACGGCACAGTATATTTTCAAGAGAATAGACACGATATCAGCGATAAGCAGTTTTCCTCCTTTTATGATAATACTGTAATAAGTGGCACTACCGATGGAGAAAAGGAGCTCGATAATATGCTAGCTATGATTTTTCAGCAAAATGAAGTAGCTAAACACCTCGTAAGAAAACTGTACCGCTGGTTTGTTTACTATGATATAGACGAAGCTACTGAGACTAATGTAATAGAGCCACTTGCAGCTATTTTTATTAGTAATAACTATGAAATAAAGCCCGTAATGGAGGCATTACTTAAGAGTGAACATTTCTTTGATATGGCCAATAGAGGTGCACTTATAAAAAGTCCAGCCGATTTTACCTACGGTATAATACGCACTTTTGATGTAGTAATCCCTGGCCCAAGTGACTATGAAGACCAATATCAGGCATGGAATACATTGGGATATCTATCTGCACTGATGCAGCAAGAGTTGGGAGATCCACCTAGTGTGGCAGGCTGGCCTGCATACTATCAGATACCTCAATATCACGAGCTTTGGATAAACAGTGATACACTCTCCAATCGGAATAAGGTAAGTGATGTACTCAGTACGTATGGATATAGAGTAAATGACGCTCGACTAGAGATAGACCCTTTACACTTTACTAAAAAGCTAGATAATCCAAATAATCCAAATCTACTGATAGATGAACTGCTAGAGATTATGCATACACTGAATGTAGAACAATCTCAAAAAGACTATATGAAATCTGTGCTCCTTTCTGGACAGTTAGATGATAATTACTGGACCACAGCCTGGAATGATTACATCACAGATCAAAATAATACTGCCAAAGCTCAGCTAGTAGAAGTAAGACTAGCCAGCTTAATTAAATACTTAATGAACCTCAGCGAATTTCAACTTTCGTAATAATCTATACACCATGAAGAGAAGAGATTTTTTAAAAAGAGTAGCACCAATGTCTTTACTACCATTTGCTATAAATGGACAACCTATAAAGACATACGGCAAACTAATGGGAGCCGAAGCTGAAGACTTTACCAAGACAGATAATGTACTCGTACTGGTACAACTCAATGGAGGAAATGATGGACTAAATACAGTCATCCCTCTAGACCAATATGCTAAACTAGCTTCTGCTAGACCAGATGTTCTCATACCTGAGAACAAAGTGCTTGGTCTAGACGGCATATCAGCCACTGGACTTCACCCTGCTATGAGTAAGATGAAAAACATGTACGACGAAGGAAAGCTACATATCCTACAAAATGTGGGCTACCCTAACCAGAACTACTCTCACTTCAGAAGTTCAGATATATGGATGACAGGAGCATCCTCAGACGAGATATTAGAAAGTGGCTGGATAGGAAGATATCTGTCAGAAGAATGGCCTAACTATCCCAACGGGTTCCCAAATGAGGATATGCCAGATCCTCTAGCTATTCAGATTGGCTCATTAGTATCTCCTGTATGCCAAGGGATAGCTGTAAATATGGGGTTTGCAATCACTAATCCAAATAACTATTACCAACTGCTCACTGGTAACTATCCAGACACTCCAAATACCAAAGCGGGTAAAGAATTAGACTATCTACGGACAGTCGCTAGACAGACAAACGAATATTCTGTTAAAATAAAAAGTGCCGCTGAAAGTGCGACTAACCTAAGTACACTGTATCCTGAAGGAAACAGACTAGCTGACCAACTAAAGATAGTAGCTCAGCTGATAGCGGGTGGATTACAGACTAGAGTATATGTCGTATCTCTTGGAGGTTTTGATACGCATGCTAATCAGGTAGATCCAGTAGACAGTAATGAAACTGGATATCACGCATTTTTATTAGAGACTGTATCCGAAGCTATAAACGCATTCCAAGATGACTTAGAAAAGCTGAAAATAGATGATCGTGTAATGGGAATGACCTTCAGCGAATTTGGGAGACGAATAATAGGAAATGCAAGTACAGGAACTGATCACGGAAGTGCAGCTCCAATGTTTTTATTTGGTTCTAAAGTGAAGGGCGGTATGTCAGGGTCTAACCCCATCATTCCAGAGAATCCTTCTGCTAATGACAACCTTACAATGGAACACGATTTTAGATCTATATATAGTACGGTATTACAAAAATGGTTCTGCTTAGATAGTGCGACCTCTGACAGTGTCTTATTAAAAAACTTTGAAGCAATGGACCTATTAGACGACTCATGCGTGACCACATCCGTACAACATATTAAAAATCAACGTGCTGGTGATGCCTATGTTTCAAACTACCCAAATCCGTTTGGCACTAGCACTACGCTACAGTACTATTCAGATGGCGGATATATTCACATATCTATCACTGATATACACGGTAAAGTAGTCGCCTCTCCAGTAAGAGACAACATAGCTACTGGCACACACGAAATAGCGCTAGATATGAGTCACTTACCTAGTGGAACTTACTACTGCCAATACCAGAGTGGTTTGATCACTCAGACACGAAGCCTATTGAAGATAAGATAAGCATTTAGTTTTATGCAATAATGATAGTTGAATAGAAATAAAGTAATCAGCTAGCGTTTATTTTGTGCTTGTCAAAAAGGACTCTCAAAGGATAAAAAGTCTTCCGCCTCTGTATCTTTGGGACTTATGATTGGTTCACTTATCCCCCAATCTATGCCTAGCGAGGGACTGTTCCACAGTATAGCTCCTTCACTTTCTTTGTGATAGTAATTAGTACACTTATAAGCAAAAATAGTATCCTCGTCCTGCGTAACGAAGCCGTGTGCAAAACCTGGCGGCACATACAACATAGTTTTGTCTTCCTCATTTAACGCTATGGAGAAATGTTCACCATAGGTTTTTGAATTGCGTCGTATATCCACAGCTATATCCAATACTGCACCTTTTATTACTCGAACAAGCTTTCCTTGAGCGTATGGGTTTTTCTGAAAGTGTAGTCCACGTAAAATCCCCTTACCACTAAGAGACTGATTGTCTTGTACGAAATCCAGCTCTACACCAGCAGCTAGCAATGTATCCTGCCTATAACTTTCAAAAAAATGTCCCCGTTCGTCTCCAAAAACAGACGGTTTAATTATCAGTAATCCCGAGATATGAGTGGTACTTAATTCCATTATGTATTGCAATGATATAAAACTTACCAAGTTGTGAAAAATAGTTTAGTGAATTCCTTACTATTTTATGCATCTTTAGGCGAAATTTGATGCCTTCTAACAGCAAAATAACACACACACACACATATATGTCAGATCCACTTTATTTACATTCATTAAATCCTGAGCAAAAAGCGGCAGTACTCCAAACTGAAGGGCCAGTGATGATCATAGCTGGAGCAGGATCTGGTAAAACTAGAGTCCTAACATACCGCATAGCGCATCTCATACATACAGGAGTAGACGCCTTCAACATCCTGTCACTCACCTTTACCAATAAGGCTGCAAAAGAAATGAGAGGACGAATAGAGAGCGTAGTAGGTACTGAAGCACGTAATATTTGGATGGGGACCTTTCACTCTGTATTTGCAAAAATCCTAAGAATAGAAGCGGAGAAAATAGGATACCCTAGAAACTTCACAATATATGACTCAGACGACAGTAAAAGTCTGATTAGGAGCATCGTAAAGGAAATGAATCTCGATGATAAAGTATATAAGGCTAATTATGTACTCTCCAGAATAAGTAATGCCAAAAATAATTTAATACAAGCACATGTATATCCGAAACAAAGCGAACTAATAGCCTACGATGAAACTACTGGTAGAGGTAAAATCTTCGAGATATACGCAGAATATGCCAAACGATGCTTTAAGGCGGGAGCAATGGATTTTGATGACCTGCTACTAAATACATTTAAATTGTTAAATAACTTTCCTGAAGTACTTCATAAATATCAGCATAAATTTAAGTACGTCATGGTAGATGAGTACCAAGATACGAATCACTGTCAATATATGATAGTGAAGAAACTTGCTAGTGTGTTTGAAAACATTTGTGTGGTAGGAGATGATGCACAAAGCATCTATTCCTTCCGTGGAGCAACTATTCAGAATATTCTCAACTTTGAAAAAGATTATCCTGATTTAAATATCTATAAGCTTGAACAAAATTATCGCTCATCTGATACTATCGTAAAAGCGGCAAATAGTGTTATTGCTAAAAATAAAGATCAACTAGAAAAGAAAGTTTGGACCTCCAATGATATTGGGAATAAGATCAAAGTAGTACGTGCAATAACAGATAATGAGGAAGGAAGGCTCATAGCTCAAAGTATCTTTGAAACTAAGATGACTGAGCAAAAGATGAACTCAGATTTTGCCATACTATACAGAACTAATTCTCAATCTAGAAGTTTAGAAGAGGCCCTACGTAAGCTCAACCTACCCTACCGTATTTATGGAGGTACAAGTTTCTACCAGCGAAAAGAAATAAAAGATATACTAGCCTACCTGAGACTAGTGCTAAATCACAACGATGAAGAAGCCCTAAAGCGAATTGTTAACTACCCAGCACGTGGTATAGGTAAAACATCAATGGATCGCGTAGCTCAAATAGCAGCAACTTACGATAAGAGCATGTGGGAGGTAATAGAAAATGCACACCAATTTCCTGAGCTAAAAAGTGCAATATCAAAATTACGAGATTTTGTGAACATGATACATAGCTTCACCATCTTAAAGGATCAGCAGAACACGTATGACATAGCGATGCACGTGTCCAGATCTGTGAATTTGCTAAAACTTCTAAATGAAGATAAAACTATAGAAGGAATAAGTAAATACGAAAATGTAGTCGAACTGCTCAATGGTATGAAAGAGTTCGTAGAAGACGATACAAATGAGAGTGAAAAAGACCTTGGTAGCTATATGCAAGATATAGCTCTATTAACAGATTCTGATAAAAAAGATGATGATAATGACAAGGTATCTCTTATGACCATACACCAAAGTAAAGGTTTAGAGTACAAGCATGTTTATGTGTCTGGACTAGAAGAAAATTTATTCCCATCTCAGATGGCACTCGGAAGCAGAAGTGACTTAGAAGAGGAGAGAAGATTATTTTATGTGGCTATTACTCGCGCAGAAGAAGAGTTAACTCTGTCTTTTGCGACTTCTAGGTTTAGGTTTGGTAGTTTGCTTCCATGTGAGCCAAGTAGGTTTATAGACGAGATAGATAACGACTTTCTACAACTAGATAGACGCACTCTGACAACACCAAAACAGACCATTGGCAATCCAGATAGAGAAACTATTGAGAAAAAACCTACAAGCAACCTGAAAAGAACAATTGAGAAACAAAACCAACCTCGAATAGTACGCCCTCCAGCTATATCTAACTTCACACCAGACGACATGGGAGATATAATAGAAGGAATGAGAGTAGAACACCAACGCTTTGGAATAGGTATAGTAAGTAGATTAGACGGAGCCACAGGTAGTAAAAAAGCCACAATAAATTTTGACGAGTACGGAGAGAAGACGCTAGTGTTAAAATTTGCAAAGCTCAGAAAATCATAATATTACTAAATTATGACTTAAGAAAGTAACTAATAATTTCATAACACAATTATTGGTTATATTTGAACAAAGTTCAAGAATGTTCCCTCCATTTAAACAATTTACTCGTATTAATACACCCCGATGGGTCGTCTTATGTATTGATCTTTTTCTCTCTTTGCTATCCTTTGGCATCTCTTGTCTCATAATTGATGCTACAGACTATAAAGAACTACTCATCTCAGACTACTTATATCCACTAGTATTAGTACTGTTATTCAGAGCAGGGTCATTCTTTATTACGAAGTCATACAGTGGTATAATCAGACATACAAGTACACAAGATGCTGTAAGAATTTTCTTAGCTGTGTCTATAAGTACACTGGGGCTCTTGGTCGTGTTGGGGGCCTCTATTAACTTTTTCAATATCGCCACATATAAACCAACAGTAGCTGTATTAATAATTGATGCTTTTATCTTGATATTTCTTATGTCAGGTTTTAGAATCTTTTTTAAACTTTTATATAATCAATATGCTCCTTTTAATAACAATACAAATACTAAAGAATTAATTATTTATGGAGCAGGGGAAACTGGCATTATAGCTAAACGAAGCTTAGAAATAAATAATAAATATAAACGAAAAGTCATAGCTTTTATTGATGACAATCCTAAGTTACAAGGTAAGTCCGTAGAAGGAATAAAGATATATTCATCAAGTATAGATTATTTCAATACCATACGGGACAAAACTAACTTAGAGTTAGTAATAGCAATCAATAATATATCGTCTATCCAGAAAAAACGAATCATAGAGACTTGCTTGCAGTACAACATTCCTGTCAAAACAATTCCACCTGTAAGTTCATGGATAAATGGGGAATTCAACCCCCAAAGCATAAAATCAGTTAAAATAGAGGACTTACTAGAGCGAGAGCCTATACATCTAGGCAAAGGTAAAATTAATGCAGAGCTCAATGGTCAAGTTATTCTTATTACTGGAGCAGCAGGTTCTATAGGCAGTGAGATAGCAAGGCAATGTGCTGAATTTAGTCCTAAAATGCTCGTACTACTAGACCAAGCAGAAACACCACTCTACGATTTACAAAACGAGCTAGGAATAAGTAATTCTATAGAAATATTAGTAGCTGATATTTGTAATTCACACAGACTAGAAAGAATATTTCAACACTTCAAGCCTGCATATGTTTTTCACGCTGCGGCCTATAAGCACGTACCTCTAATGGAGGATAATCCGTATGAAGCTATCAATACCAATGTCTTTGGCACCCAAAATATTGCCAATTTATCAGCAAAACACAAAGCGAAAAAATTCGTACTTGTCAGTACAGATAAAGCTGTAAACCCTACTAATATTATGGGAGCTTCTAAACGGATAGCAGAGATATATGTGCAGTCTCTAAATGCCAAGCTTAGATTAGAGAGCGATAACCACACGCGTTTTGTGACCACACGATTTGGAAACGTTCTGGGCAGTAATGGCTCTGTAATTCCACTTTTCAAGAAACAAATAGATTCTGGAGGACCAGTGACTGTAACCCATCCTGACATCACTCGTTTCTTCATGACTATCCCAGAAGCCTGTCAACTAGTTTTAGAAGCAGGTGTAATGGGTTCAGGTGGTGAGATATATATATTCGATATGGGAGAATCTGTGAAGATTGTAGACCTGGCACGAAAGATGATCAAGTTATCGGGTTTCAAAGAGGGAAAAGACATAAAAATAAGCTATACCGGACTAAGACCTGGAGAGAAACTAAAAGAAGAATTGCTAAATGATAAAGAAAATACTATCGGTACCCACCATCCTAAAATAATGGTAGCAAAAGTTCCTGATTACAACTACTTGGAAGTAAATGATTTAATTAACAATTTATATCTTAAAAAGGACAATTTAACTAATGTGCTGCTCGTGAAGACAATGAAAAAAATCGTCCCAGAATATATAAGTAATAACTCTGTGTACGAAGAGCTAGATCAAAATTTTATTGATTCTTAGTTATATAGATTCAGATTTAAGCTTCCACTTCACCGCTCCTTTGATACTTTTAAGTCTTTCTGTTATCCATAAAAGTTGTAAAGGAGCCCTTTCACCCTGAAATCTTACAGTAAATGTGTCTCTCTGATTAGTAGAATATTGAATTACGGTAGCTGGCACGTCTGAGTACCCTGAAATGTATTCTTCGTCATATGTTTCCCATTTACACTTTTTAGCTTCCGCAAAGGTCACACAAAGTGTATCTGAATTCACTTTGGCTTCAAACACTCCTATACTATCCATAAATCTGCGTGCATCAAGCAGAGCGGAACCGTTCCCGTCGACGGTCAATTTATAGATAGGACACTCACCAAAGCATGCTGTTTGTTCTATAGAGATATAAGTATTCTTCGTAGACTTTCTGCAGGCATTTTTGGCGGAATGACAGGAAACAAAAAACGCTGCAACTAGCAGCGTTATAATATAGATGTTTTTCAAAGCCATACTATCTTAAGTCTATTTCAATCACCCCTGGCTTATTCTTAGAATTAAATTTAAAATAACTTTCACTAATGGCTACATTTGGCTCAAAATCAGTTATTATATATGTAGTTATTAGTCCGTTTTTACTGAAAACGCTCATTTCCCTCACCTTATTAGCAAGTTTATCTATACCCAATTTAACTAAGTAATACCCTTTATTCTTATCTGTGGGGGTTAGCTCTACTACATCTAGTGTCTTAGTGCCATTGGTCACCTGACCCGCATACTTATGAACGAATCCCTTTTCGTATATTGTGAATATCTCAGAAGGATTAATATCCATAGACTTAGGATTAAATTTAGATATCTGCACTTCATTAGCATCTTCTAGGTACGTCCATATCGTCTTACCGTCACAAAATATTTCCTGACCTGACATAGTGACTCTGAATTTTTTCCCTTTTTGATAAAGAGTACCAGACTGTTTCACTGTAGCATCTGTCTGCTTATTTCGTATACTTACTGCAAAATTCGCCTTTACAGATTTATAGGTTTTATAGGTTTTGCTCAGTTTGTTAAGTATAGCTGAACTCTGATTGTCTGAAGATGAAGAATGCAGAAGCATAGGACTTAAAACTACCATTCCTAAAACTGCTGCTATTAGTAAAAATCTTTTCATTTTTTATTATTTCTAATGTAGATTATTCAAGAACTGTTCCAAAGCATATTCATCTGGAAGCAATACTTTACGTGCCTTACTACCCTCAAAAGGTCCTACAATACTAGATGCTTCTAACTGATCTATCAAGCGTCCTGCTCTATTATATCCAACTTTTAGTCTACGCTGTATAAGACTGGTACTTCCTTGCTGATGTAGCACTACTATACGTGCTGCATCTTCAAAGAGTGCATCTCTGTCATTGGCATCAAAATCAGAAGTCTCTGCATCTGATTCTTCTCGAACCTCTGGCAATAGATGTGCGTCCGGGTATCCTCGCTGATTACCTATGAATGCTGTAATAGTGTCTACTTCTGGTGTATCTACAAAAGGACACTGTAAACGGATCATGTCACTACCTGTAGAATAGAGCATGTCACCCTTTCCTATCAGCTGATCTGCTCCATTTCCATCTAAGATAGTTCTGCTATCTATTTTACTACTTACTCTGAATGCTATACGAGCAGGGAAATTAGCCTTTATAGTACCGGTGATGATATTTACAGATGGCCGCTGTGTAGCTAGTATTAGATGGATACCTATAGCACGAGCGAGCTGGGCTATACGACCTATAGGGTGCTCTACCTCTTTGCCAGCAGTCATAATAAGGTCTGCTACCTCATCTATAATTACGACTATATACGGAAGGTACTTGTGACCTTCATCGGGGTTAAGCTTCCGCTTAATAAACTTTGCATTGTATTCTTTTATGTTGCGAACCAGTGCACTCTGTAGAAGAGCATATCGCTCATCCATTTCCACACAAAGGGAGTTTAGTGTGGTAATAACCTGCTTATTATCAGTAATAATAGCTTCTCCCTCACCAGGAAGCTTAGCAAGATAGTGCCTCTCTATGGTTTGATAGAGTGTAAGCTCCACTTTCTTAGGGTCTATCATCACAAATTTAAGCTCTGCAGGATGTTTGCGATAAAGTAAAGAAATAATGATGGCGTTAAGTCCTACTGACTTACCCTGTCCTGTAGCACCTGCCATGAGTAG
>TARA_B110000090_G_scaffold208714_1_pt1 | contig 21638 bp, 17 predicted proteins | sample TARA_B110000090 | Tara Oceans TARA_B110000090 (sample SAMEA4397239) | marine metagenome | biome: Polar Biome; feature: [SRF] surface water layer (ENVO:00010504); material: water (ENVO:00002006), including particulate matter (ENVO:01000060) such as... | depth 5 m
AATAGGTATTCTAGGCCAATAAGGCCCTGCTTAAACCAACTACTTATTTCAGTATTGATGGTGCTAGCTGCACATTTAAACACTGGCCGAGCTTGTAAATGGTCTTGTAAATTTTGCCCCACTCCCGGCAATTCTTTAACGATTTCAATCTTGTGGGGGTTTAACTGTTCTGTGGCACCAATGCCAGACACCATTAGTAATTGCGGTGAACCTATAGCGCCAGCGCTCAAGATCACTTCTTTGTTAGCCTTTAACTGGCCAGAGCCTAATTGCACCCCGATGACACGAACGCCGTCAAATAACAGTTTTTCTACACATGAGTCTGTCAGTATGGTGAGATTGGCACGTTTGCGTGCAGGGTTGAGGTAGGCAACAGCACTGCTGCAACGCCGGCCTTTTTTCGCGGTGAGTTGAAACAAGCCAACACCCTCTTGATCGGCACCGTTGTAATCTTTATTAGCTGGGTAGCCAGAATTTTGTGCCGCTTGCAGCCAAGCATCAACAACGGGACGGCTTAAGCGGGTTTCGGATACTGCTAGTGGTCCACCTTGGCCACGCAGGGTGTTGGCCTCACCTTGCCAGTCTTCAGAGCGTTTAAAATAAGGTAATACGTTATCCCATTGCCACCCTTCGTTGCCTAGGTTAGCCCAATCGTCAAAGTCTTGCGCTTGGCCACGAACATACAAAAGCCCATTAATTGAACTACTGCCACCCAACACCTTACCTCGGGGCCAAGGTATAGAACGCCCATTGAGCCCAGCACAGGGTTCCGTTGTATAACACCAATCTGTAGAGGGATTACCCATAGTCTTAAAATAACCTACAGGCACATGAATCCAAGGATTTAAATCCCTGCTTCCTGCTTCTAACAAAGCTACTGTGTGGCGGCCATCTGCCGATAGCCGATTGGCAACAGCACAGCCAGCTGATCCAGCACCAATCACAATGTAGTCATACTGCTTTTGCATCAACTACCTCTAAAATTATTATAATTATCAATAAATGAGACTTATATGCTCACTTTATGTACTAAAGATACAGAAAAACACATTGCTTGATTGAACTCAAGCTTTTAATTAAGGTGAGTATTACTTACGAGAGTTAACGTCATGTGCGCTTTAAATAGAATAGTCACTGATATGCACTTACTCCACATACCCAATGCTATAACTACACAACAAATTATTATCTATATCAATAAATGAGACTTTTATGCTCATTTACTGTATTGTACATACACAAAAACACATTACTTGATTGAACTCAAGCTTTTATTTAAGGTGACTACCACTCAAGGAGAGTTAACGTCATGCCCGCTTCTAATAGAATCGCCACTAATATGCGCTTATTTCACATACTCGATGTGATGGCCAAACAACAAAGCCCTTTAACGCCATCGGAAATAAATAAACACTTAAAATGGCCTAAACAAACTGTGCATCGGTTATGTAAATCCATGATTGAAGAGGGCTTTTTGCACTATGACGCCACTGGTAAACGGCTGTTACCAAGCGCTTCTTTACGAACCTTAGCCAATGGCCTTTTAGCCAGTGACTGGCACACCAGTGCTTTGCATCAAATTTTGGAAAAACTCAGTAATAAGGTGAAAGAAACCGTAAACTTTGTCATCCCTGAACATCCCGGCATGATTTATAGAGATCGGGTACAAACCAATTGGGCGTTTCAAATTCATTTACCTGTGGGCACCCATGTTCCATTCTACTGTACAGCCAGTGGCAAAACCTACCTTGCCAGCCTAACCCCCAAAAATCGCCGTACCATGGTGGAAAGCTTGCATTTAAAAAGCCTCACGGACACCACAGTTAGAAGCACTGAGGCACTCATGTTGGAGCTTGCTCAAATACAAAAACAGGGTTTTGCATTAGACAATGAAGAGTTTTATGACGGTATGATTGCCATCGCTGTGCCTGTGCTAGATCCAAAAGGCCATTACCATGGTGCAGTTGCCATGCATGGACCTACTGTACGTTTAGATATAGCTACCCTTGAAGACAATTACGCCGACTTAAAGTCCGCCTCTACTCAGCTTAGCCTACTAATATTTTCAATTTAATTAAATATTTAGCAAGAGCATGGCATTAAATAATCGGGCCAACAATAGCGTGCAAAATTGAGCGGCAATTCATCCATTACAGGAGGTGATCTGGTTGTAACACAATTTTAGCAGCCGCAGCACGACCATGGTGCAAGTCTGAAAAGGCTTGGGCACCCTCACTTAACGGCCTTAATTGGACCCACTTCAAATCACCCAAACGGTCACCCGCAAGCATATCCAAGGCAGCCTGCATGTCTGCTTGCGTGTAGCAATAATTGCCTAATAAGGTAATTTCTTGCAAGGTTATACGGCGAATATCCAACCCTTCATGGCTGTTTTGCAGACCCACATGAGAGAGGATACCACCGGCTACAACATGTTCACTAGCCATGGCCCGAGTGACGCCCGCTCCAACACAATCAAATACAACATCATAACCGTTTGCATTAGGCACAGCTTCGGAACTTGGGTCAAAGACCCGCGCCACAGCTTGTTCTTCAATGGTGTTTCTGCGTAAGGCATTGGTTTCTGCCAAATCAATATTGCAACAACCTTTTGCAGCCAAAATTAGGGCTGTTAGCAACCCTATTGCGCCGCCGCCAATAATCAAACACCGTTGTTCTGAGAGGGGCCGATACCCCACCCGCTCAACTAAAGCTACCGCATGTAAAGCAGTAGCTGTGGGCTCGGTGAGACAGGCCACCCATGGCTCTAACGCAGCTGGCGGTATGAGCAAATTAGTCTCATCAATAACAAGATATTGCGCATAAGCACCTTCTAAACGCATGCCTATGATCTCACGATCACTGCATAAGTTAGCCCGCCCGGATAAACAAGGACTGCACTTGCCACAAGTAATCAACGGATTAATCACGACTTGCTGTCCCACTAAGTGTGGGGCACCCGTTATTAGCTTACCTGCCACTTCGTGGCCCAAAATTAGCGGTGGTACACGACGTTCATCCAAACCATGGTAAGCATGCATGTCAGAGCCACAAATGGCTGTAGCAGCCACCTCTATGAGGGCCTGATTTGGCCCCGCAACTGGCTTATTTTCATCCCGGTACTCTACTTCTTGAGTACCCGTGTAAACTAGTGCTTTCATGGTCATAAACGTTACCTTTTAATACTGTGGCTGTGGCTTAATGGCCTAGATTAAATGTTTCTTTAGGGAAGTACTTATTTAACCGGTCATCACCACTCCGAGCGTGCCCCTCCATGCCCTCAAGGCGAGAAATACGGGCTGCCGCTGCACCTACTTCTCGGTTTGCTTCTTGTGTCATCCTTTGGGTCGTAACCGTTTTAATAAATTTACCTACTGATAAGCCACCGGTATAACGGGCTGCGCCCTTAGTAGGCAAGATATGGTTAGTACCCGAGCACTTATCGCCGTAGGTGACTGTTGTTTCCTCACCTACAAACAAAGAGCCATAATTATTGAGGTTATCAACCCACCAATCTAAGTTTTCACAATGGATCTCTAAATGTTCGGCTGCATAGTTATCACTAATTTTAGCAGCCTCTTCGCGGCTGCTACAAACAACCACTTCGCCATAGTCTGCCCATGCAGATCGCGCCGCAGAACGGGATGGATCTGGCATAGATTCAATCAAACCAGGCACTAATTCCATAGTTTTACGAGCAACTTCTTCATCTAAACTAATGAGCCATACTGGAGAGTCTGGGCCATGTTCGGCCTGCCCTACAAGGTCACTTGCCACAATCCTTGGGTCTGCCGTGTGATCTGCAATAACAGCAATTTCTGTGGGACCTGCAAACATATCAATACCTACACGTCCAAATAACATACGTTTTGCTTCCGCCACAAAACGGTTACCAGGGCCGGCTAACACATCGGCAGGTTGACCGCTGAACAAACCAAACGCCATAGCAGCAATGCCCTGCACGCCGCCCAAAGCAAGAATGGTATCTGCGCCACAATAGTTGGCTGTATAAAGTATGGCATCGTTAATGCCCGTGCCTGGTTTTGGAGGCGAGCACGCCACAACATTTTTTACCCCTGCAGCTTTAGCAGTGGCTACAGACATGATAGCGGAAGCCACATGTGAATAGCGTCCACCAGGAATATAACAACCTGCAGTTTGAACTGGTATTTGGCGCTGACCAGCCCACAAGCCAGGCGAGAGCTCAACCTCAAAATCAATCAATGCTTGTCGCTGTTTTTGAGCAAATTTATTCACCCGCTCATGAGCAAAATGAATATCATCTTTTACTTGTTGTGACAAACGAGCAGTGGCTTGTTCTATGTCTTCACTAGTGACTAAAATATTGCCATGATAGCCATCAAGGTCAGCCGCGTATTCGATACAACGTTGTTCTCCACCAGCTTCAATGGCTGTCAACATTTGTGACACCGTGGCGCGGGTATCATCCTCACCAGTAGCAGAAGACTTTGCAGCTCTTTTTAAATAACTAACAGCCATGATATAAATCCTTGATGTGTATCTTGTATGCGCTTACATTTATGAATGCAGCTATACTAGACTATTGAAATGAGACTAACAAGTGCTAAAATGAACTTTTTGTATGCGCTTACATTTTTATCCGTGTATAATATATTTATGACGTTAAAACAGTGGTTATTATATTGAACCCACTTAGCAAAACAGCTACCCAAGGTGATGTCGCTAAAGCATCTGGCGTGTCCACTGCTACAGTATCTCGTGTCATCAATCAGCCCGACTCAGTGCGCATTGGCGTTCGGCAACGAGTGCAAACTGCTATTGCTGAACTTCATTATGTGGCCGACGCTGCCGCCCGGGCACTAGCAAGTAAACGCTCTCGTTGTATTGGCGCAGTGATCCCAACCCTTGCAAATGCCATTTTTGCCGATGGCATTGAAGCGTTTGAAACTAGGTTAAACCGCGCCAGCCTCAGTTTAATGCTCACCACTTCTGGCTATGATTCGCAACATGAACTCACCCAAGTACGAACGCTCATAGAACGCGGCGTTGACGCTATCATGTTGGTAGGGCTCAACCACGACCCGTTGATTTATGATCTGCTACAGCAAAGACAAATTCCCTATGTACTGACGTGGGCTTACCACAGTGATTGTCGCCACCCTTGTGTGGGATTTAACAATTATGAAGCAGCTAAACTCATACCATTACATCTAGCATCTCTTGGTCACCAACAGTTTGCCATTATTAGTGGCATTTCAACAGGTAACGACCGAGCCTTTGATCGCTTAAAAGGCATGGAGGACGCTCTATCAGCACAGGGCATTGCATTAGCTCAGGACTCAATAATCGAGTGTAATTACAACATTGAAGCGGGTCGTACTGCTTGTCGTCAATTACTCAAATTACGCTGCCCACCTACTGCCATACTATGCAGCAATGACGTGCTGGCAACGGGGGCTTTATTAGAATGTCAGGCCAGTGGCATTGAGGTGCCTAGTCAAGTATCTATTGCAGGTTTTGATGACCTAGCAATCAGTGCAAACCTAACCCCGAGCCTCACCACCATGCATATTCCCTTTAAATTAATGGGTCAACGTGCAGCACAATACCTGATAGACCAATTAGAAGGTGCAGCACCCCAATCCCATCAACAATTAGATGTTGAATTGCGCTTGAGGAACTCCACTGCGGCCCCTAAACTATCGTTATTAGTATAGCCTTGCGCACAAAAAAGCCCCGCTAGGCGAGACCTAGCGGGGCTTTTTAAATCAGCGGTTGGCTTAGAACAAGCCTATGATATCACCGTTTTCGTTGATGTCGATTACTTCAGCAGCTGGCTTCTTAGGAAGACCAGGCATAGTCATCACGTCACCAGCAAGTACTACGATGAAACCAGCACCAGCGGATAAACGCACTTCTCGAAGTGGTATATCAAAACCAGTAGGACGGCCCTTTAGCGCAGGATCAGTAGAGAACGAGTACTGAGTCTTTGCCATACAGATAGGTAAGTTGCCATAGCCAGCTTCTTCTAGTGCCGCAAAGCGGTCACGTAGCTTCTGGTCACCTTGGATGTCGTTAGCACCATAAATCTTTTGAGCTACAGTTTTAACTTTGTCCCAAAGAGGCATGTCGTCTTCGTACAAGTAATGGAAGTCGTTATCATGATTTTCTACCAAATCAACAACAGCTTCTGCTAGCTCAATAGCACCCTTGCCACCATCAGCCCAGTGGTTAGCTTCAATCACTTGAACGCCTAAGTAATCGCACTTAGCTTGGACAGTTTTTACTTCTGCGTCAGTATCGGTAACAAACTTATTAACAGCAACAATTACAGGAAGACCAAACTGGTGCATATTTTCGATGTGCTTTTTAAGGTTTTCAACACCTTTAGCAACAGCTTCTAGGTTTTCGTTATTAACGTCTTTAAGAGGAACGCCACCATGTAGCTTAAGTGCACGGATAGTAGCAACAATAACAACAGCACTTGGAGTGATACCGGCCTTACGACATTTAATGTCTAAGAACTTCTCTGCACCCAAGTCAGCACCAAAGCCAGCTTCTGTTACTGTGTATTCACTTAACTTCATAGACAAACGTGTTGCAACTACAGAGTTACAACCGTGAGCGATATTAGCAAATGGGCCACCATGCACGAATGCCGGAGTGTGCTCAAGCGTTTGTACAAGGTTAGGGCTGAATGCGTCTTTTAACAATACAGTCATTGCGCCGTGAACCTTAAGGTCACGGGCAGTTACAGGCTTCTGGTCGCGAGTGTAACCAACAACGACGTCACCCAATTTTTCTTTAAGTTCTGCTAAAGTGTTAGCCAAGCAGAAAATAGCCATAACCTCAGAAGCTACAGTGATGTCGAAACCAGTTTCACGAGGAATACCGTGAGCTGGGCCGCCAAGGCCAATGGTAACATTACGTAGGGCACGATCGTTCATGTCCATTACGCGCTTCCATTCGATGCGACGTGGATCTAAATTTAGATCGTTGCCTTGCTGAAGGTGGTTATCAATAGCAGCAGACAACAAGTTGTGTGCAAGGCCTATGGCATGGAAGTCGCCAGTGAAGTGCAAGTTAATGTCTTCCATTGGAACAACCTGAGCGTAACCACCGCCAGCTGCACCACCCTTAACGCCAAAGCAAGGGCCAAGAGAAGGTTCACGCAAACATACAGAAGTTTGCTTGCCAATTTGATTCAAGGCATCGCCCAAACCGATAGTAGTCGTCGTCTTACCTTCGCCAGCTGGAGTCGGGTTGATGGCTGTTACTAGGATCAGCTTGCCATCTTTACGATCTTTAACGCTTTTGATGAACTCAGGGCTGATCTTAGCCTTGATTTTGCCGTACATTTCTAGATCATCAACATGGATGTTTAACTTAGCAGCAACTTCAGCAATCGGACGTTTCTCGGCAGCGCGAGCAATGTCGATGTCGGACAAGTAAGTCTTAGACATGATTTTACCTTGGGGTTTAAATTGAGCTGATTCGGCATCAATTTGTGGTTATTTAGTACGTTCTGCTTAGCGCATAACGGACGACGTTAATATTCGTGAAAAATAATACGCTTTTGTAAATTAACTACATACTTAAACGCGACATTTGATTAGCCCTAAAGTCACAAGTTATGACGCATATAAGAAACATAGGTCAACGGCCTTTCCAAAAGGAAACTTAGCACTCTGTTTGACTCCATTTTGTTGCCGTTTTTATCGCTTTTAACAAACCATTTATACCTGTAAGGTATAGCTCTATTGCCAACATCAAACTGTACAATTATTAATCGCTATTGACTAATACTTATTCGTATTTAATCAAGTTGATGCAAAAACTCTGAGGCATAGTAATGGCATACAAATCAGCTAAGTTTGCATCCACATAAGAGCTATTTATGGATAACGACATTTACCTTACTAAACAATATCGGACCTATCAATCTGGTGAACATATAGACTGCCCTCTCGCGCTTTTCACCGACAAGGTTCGTGAAGAATGGATCGATTATAACGGCCATATGAGCGAGTCTTTTTACTTATACGCCATGGGTGAGGCATCTGATGCACTCTTCCGCTACATAGGCATTAACGAAGCCTACCGCGCATCAGGCTCATCCTTCTATACGGTAGAAACTCACATTAACTATTACCAAGAAGTGGCCCAAGGGAAACCCCTACGCTTCACCACTCAAATATTGGGCCTTGATAATAAACGCTTACATTTTTTCCACCACATGTATCATGGCGAGACGGGCGACCTACTTGCAACCACAGAACAAATGTTGCTACATGTTGACATGAATACTTCCGCTGCTGCGCCCATTCAACCTCAAGTACTAGCGGTGTTACAGCAGGTGTGGCAAGCCCACCAGCACCTGCCAGCACCAAAACAAAAAGGCCGTGTAATGGCCGTGCCACCTGCTAAAAAAGCTTAGCTGAACCAAGCCAAGCTAACTCATACATCACTAATAGAGAAAACTAGATCATGGACTTCAGCCTTACCAACGAACAACAAATGATCATCGACACCCTCAAAACCTTTGTCGAGCAAGAACTATACCCCCACGAAGCAGAGGTGGAAAAAACCAATGAAATCCGCCCAGAACTGTATGCAGAAATCAAACAAAAGGCCTTAGACCTCGGCCTTTATGCCGCTAATATGCCAGAAGAACACGGTGGTGCCGGATTAGACAGCTTAACCCTTTGTTTAATGGAACGTGAATTAGGCCGTGCCAATTTTGGGTTACAGTACATTGTTGGCCGCCCTAGTAATATTTTACTAGCCTGCAAGGGCGACCAAATTGAAAACTACCTTCATGCCAGCATTCGTGGCGACAAGGTAGATTGTTTAGCCATGACCGAGCCTAACGCCGGTTCTGACGTTCGTTCTATGCAGTGCCGTGCTGAGCGTGATGGTGATGACTTTGTCATTAATGGAACTAAGCATTTTATTAGCCATGCCGATGTGGCTGATTTTGTCATTCTATTCGCTGCTAGTGGTGTAGAGGAAACACCACGCGGCCCAAAGAAAAAGATCACCAGCTTTCTTATCGATAAAGACACTCCAGGCTTCACAGTAGAACCAGGCTATAACAGCGTATCCCACCGTGGTTATCATAACTCCATCTTGAATTTTGATAACTGTCGTGTGCACAAGTCTCAAGTACTAGGTGAAGAAGATCACGGTTTTGATGTGGCCAATGAATGGTTAGGCGCAACCCGCCTTTCTGTTGCCGCCATGTGCTTGGGCCGTGCTGAACGGGCCTTAGAAATTGCTACAGAATGGGCCGCTACTCGCAAACAATTTGGCCAAAGTGTTGGTAAATTTCAGGGGGTATCTTTTAAGTTGGCAGATATGGCCACAGAACTTAAAGCTGCTGAGTTACTCACCATGTTCGCTGCTTGGAAAGACTGCACTGGTGAAATGACTGATTCCGATGCCGCAATGGCCAAGCTAAAAGCCACAGAAATGCTGGCAATGGTATCTGATGAAGCCATACAAATCTTAGGTGGCATGGGCTTAATGGACGAGTTACCCCTAGAGCGTATTTGGCGCGACCACCGCGTAGAACGCATCTGGGATGGCACCAGCGAAATTCAACGCCATATTATCTCCCGCGCCATGTTAAGGCCTTTAGAAGCATAGCTACTTATCATAAACTGGGCGTCTAACTTAGAATGATTAATAAACAACGATTACGGCGTTTGTTAGCGCCAAAATCCATCGCCGTATTTGGCAGTCGTGGTGCTGATTTCGCTATTCGTGAAAGCCTAGCCATGGGTTTTACCGGGCCTATCTGGTCTGTGCACCCTAAGCGTGATCAACTCATGGGTATTAAATGCCTAAAATCGACTGCAGATTTACCTCAAGCGCCAGACGCTGCCTATGTTGCGGTAAACGCCGAAAGTGCTATAGAAACCGTAGCCCAGCTTAATAATATGGGCGCCGGTGGCGCCCTGCTTTATGCCTCTGGGTTTAGTGAACTAGGCGATGAGTTACAAGCCTTGGGTATAGAGCGTCAACAACGGTTAATAGAAGCTGCAGGCGAGATGCCCATTATTGGCCCTAACTGTTATGGCGTTATTAATGCCTTAGATAAGGCTGTTTTATGGCCTGATCAACATGGCTGCCAGCCAGTAGACGAAGGCGTAGGTATTATTACCCAAAGTGGCAATATTGGTCTCAATATGACCATGCAAAAAATTGGCCTACCCATTGCCTATATGTTTACTATGGGCAACCAAGCCCAAGTGGATATTGCTACGGTAATAGACTCCATGCTGGATGACCCACGGGTAACAGCTATTGGTTTACACATTGAAGGTATTGCAGACTTGGCAGCCTTTGATACCGCAGCACGGCGTGCTTTATCTCGCAAAATACCTATAGTTGCCATTAAAACTGGACGCACCGCAGCTGCCGCCAAAATAGCCCTATCCCATACCAGTTCGTTAACGGGTGCAGACAGCCTTTTTGACGCTTTATTTGCCCGCCTAGGAATCGCCCGAGTTAACACCGTACCCGAATTTTTAGAGACCTTAAAACTGTTATCCCTGTTGGGGGCACTGACCCACAAAAACATTGCTTCCATGAGCTGCTCAGGTGGCGAAGCCGGCATGATGGCAGACCTCATTGATGGCCGTGATATTGTCTACGGAGCGATAACATCAGCCCAAAAGCAGGCCACTCTAGCCACCTTTTCCAACGGCGAACAGGTGGATAATCCACTAGATTACCAAACTTACATTTGGAATAAACGTCAACAAATGGCCGCTACTTTCGGGGCCCATATGGCAGCTAATTTCAGTGCCACCCTATTGGTACTAGATTGGCCCAACAACGCTACTGCTGACCCAGAAGAATGGGATACCGCGCTGCTGGCACTGGCAGACGCAGCCCAAGCAGGCAACCATAAAGCTATTGTATTGGCTTCCATGTCTGAATGTATGCCGCCCCACGCCATTGACGCCTGCATAAAAAAAGGCATGGCCCCCATGATTGGCATGGAACAATGCCTAACGGCCCTAAACCATGCGTATACCATTGGCCAAGCCTTTGCTGCGCCCATACCGGAAGCGCTACAAATTCGTAACATTAACGTTCCCTGTAACGACGATATGCCGCCGCTTTCTGAAGCACAGAGCAAACAGGCATTAAAGCAACATGGGCTATCTATACCGAAAGGTCAAACAGTCTCTAGTTTAGAGCAAGTACTTAAAGCTGTAACCGACCTTGGCTACCCGGTCACTTTAAAAGCCGTGGGGGCAAACCTAGCCCACAAGACCGAATTAGGCGCTGTTAAGCTCAATCTTAAAAATCAAACTCAAGTAGAGCAGGCCGCAACCGTATTATTTGCCCTAAGCGATACCCTATTGGCTGAGCAAATGATGCAAGATGTGTTAGCAGAGTTGATCATTGGCATCAATACAGACCCACTATTTGGTCAATATTTGGTGTTAGGCGCAGGTGGAATTTTGGTAGAAATACTGCAAGATGCCCAAAGCTTGCTACTTCCCACCAACAAGAACGAGGTTATGCAGGCGTTAACTAACCTAAAGTGTGCGCCCCTACTAGCGGGTTACCGAGGCCAAGCTCCTGCCGACATGGACGCTATAGTTGATGCAGTAATGGCAGTGCTAAACTATAGCCAGCAACACCCCGTATATGAACTCGACATCAACCCCCTACTCGCACTAAAACAGGGCGCAGTAGCAGTTGATGCCCTTATCCAATTAGGCCAAAAAAAATCATGACCGATTCAATTATTTGTGAGCGCCATGGCGCCGTCTTACTCGTCACCCTAAACCGCCCAAAAGCCAACGCGATAGACGCTCCCACGTCCCATGCTATGGGCGAAACTTTCATTGACTTTGCAAATGATCCTAGCTTACGTGTCGCTATTATCACCGGCAGTGGTGAGCGTTTTTTTAGTGCTGGTTGGGATTTAAAAGCTGCCGCTGAAGGCGAAGCTGTTGATGCCGATTTTGGTCGTGGCGGTTTTGCTGGAATTACAGAATTGTGGAACTTAGATAAACCCGTTATCGCTGCGGTAAATGGCTATGCCGCTGGCGGTGGGTTTGAACTGGCATTGGCTGCTGACTTAATCATCGCTGCTAACCACGCGCAGTTCTTTTTACCAGAAGCTACCTTGGGCATCATACCAGACAGTGGTGGCGTACTTAGATTACCGCGTCGCCTACCAGAAGCAGTAGCCATGGACATGTTGATGTCTGGCCGCCGTATGGCCGTGGAAGAAGCCATTCATTTTGGTCTCATTAATCGTCATTGCGAGGGTGAAGTGCTTATAGAACAAGCCTTAGCTTGGGCCCAAGAAATTGCCCAATCTGCCCCCTTGTCTTTAGCCTCCATAAAAGCCATTACTCGCGCTACCCAAGGTATGGAGTTAGAGCAAGCTTATACTCACATGCGTAAAGAAGTACCGGCCTATCAAAAAATGTTACATTCAGAAGATGCTAGTGAAGGCCCTAACGCCTTTGCGGAAAAGCGAGAACCCCATTGGCAAGGTCGATAAAGCTAGCCAACCTAGGCTCGACGTAGTTGTGGTTGCCTATCTTGGCTTGGCGCCACACTAAAAAACTGCCTATAGGCACGAGAAAAGTGTGCTGCCGAACCAAAACCACTAGCCATAGCAATATCTACCACTTGTCTGTCGGTTTGTTGAAGTAATGCCCTGGCCCTTTGTAAACGTTTAGCCCGATAATAGCGGCCCGGTGATTGCTGTAAATGCCTACTAAATAATCGCTCTAACTCACGTTCAGAAACGTTCACCATGGCCGCCAAAGTTGGAATACTCAGGGGCTCTTCTAAATGATCTTCCATAGCACCAATGACCGTAAGCAATTTACGATTATTAGTACCCAACCTTAAGGCGCTACTCATACGTTGAGGCGCTTTACCCTCACGCATATGACTATAAATTAGTTCGTCAGATACAGACAAAGATAGCTCGTGACCACGCTGGCACTGAATTAAATACAACATCATATCCAAGCCTGCTAAACCACCTGAGCAGGTAAAGCGACGACCATCGATTTCATAAAGCTCGTCCACCACTTCCACACGTCGAAACACCTCTTTAAAGGCCATAAGATTTTCCCAGTGAATGGTGGCTCGGTGATCATTAAGCAAACCGCTTTTAGCCAACAGATAGCTGCCTGTATCTTGGCTACCTAACCAAACGCCACGCCGGCTATGCTGCTGCAGCCACGTTTGTAACCTTTTACATTGGTCTTTTTCTGGGTTAAAACCAGCACAGATAATAAGCATGTCTGGCGTTGCTTCTTGGCCTATAGCGCAATCAGCAATCAAACTCATACCGTTACTTGCGACTACCGCCTCACCCGTAGCACTCACTACCTGCCAACGATAGAAGGTTTCACCAGACACATTATTAGCCTGACGCAAAGGGTCTACCAAGGCAGAAAACCCAATCATGGAAAACTCTGGCACCAGGTAAAAAACCACGTTAATAGTCTTAGTGATCGCTTTAGCTGTAAACATAGAGAGCAAGTCGTTAATGTGCAATAATAATGTGATATTAATCATTCTTTAAGGCCCTTGCAACGTCTAATCTATGCATTGTAATCTGCCCCACCTATTACGGAAAAAAATATGCCCAGCGCCCTACAAACCTTACAAACGCCAGTGATAAAAGAATGGATTGATTATAACGGTCACCTTAACGATGCCAATTACCTTGTCATCTTCACCAAAGCTTCCGACGCATTGCAAAACCACTTGGGTTTAACTTTGGAGCATATCCAAAATACAGGTGAAACCCTGTTCACAGTAGAGACCCACTTGGCGTACGTGCAAGAAATTGGTTTGGGAGAAACGGTAACTATCACCACACAGATACTTGAGACAGACAACAAACGCATGCGTATTTTCCACCGCATGTTTAATGACCAGAATGAACTGCTAGCGACAGTAGAAATGTTGTTTTTATGCTACAACTTGCTGGCAAAAAAGGTAACCAACTTTAGCGATATGATGGTGCAAAGCATTACCATTCTTGAAGCTGAACAGTCACAGCTACCTTGGCCAGACAGTGCTGGCAAAGGTATTGGTTTAAAAAGAAAATAGCAACTCTGCTGGGGATGACGCTCAACTAACGGCGGCGTGATCGTCGATTTATGGCAGCCCCTTCAGCAGCACCACCTGCCACAGTCAAGTCGCCGCCAAACTGTGCCTTGCCGCCTTTAGAAATCTCACCTAATGCCGCTTCAATTTCCTCCACAGTTGGTGCTTCACCTTTAGTATGACCGTCTAACGCTTTGCGCATGGCAGCAACATGCTCTGGAGACGTACCACAACACCCACCAATAATGTCTGCACCGGAATCCATAGCCATGGTGGCGTAGCGGGCCATAATTTCTGGTGTACCATTGTAATGAATGGCGCCATTCACATATTCGGGAATGCCACAATTCGCTTTAGCTACCAAAATGGCTTTATCACCACCTGGCGCATTACGCATATTGCGGATAGCCATCACTAATTCAGAAGCACCCACACCACAATTAGAACCACAAGCATATGAAGTATGATCTTCGTGGGCGCACGACTGCACCATGTCGGCAGGCGTAACTCCCATCATAGAACGGCCATTGGTATCAAAACTGTAACTACAAATGACCGGTAATCCAGTTTGGTTTGCACCTTCTATAGCCGCCTCAGATTCTTGCGTTGAAGACATGGTCTCTACCCACAATACGTCTGCACCACCATCCTTTAGTGCCTGAGCTTGTTCTGCAAATGCGGCAACAGCATCAGCATGGCTTAAGCTACCCATGGGTTCTGGTATTTCACCCGTTGGACCAATGGAACCAGCAATAATCACAGGGCGGCCTGCTTTAGCTGCAACTTCGCAGCCTATTTTAACACCAGCAACATTTAACTCGTGCACTCGGTCTGCAGCATCATGCAGCTTTAAGCGGTAATGGGTACCACCAAAAGTATTAGTTAAGATAAGGTCTGAACCTGCATCTACAAAACTTTGATAGTTAGCAGCAATACGATCTGGGTGATCCACATTCCATAATTCAGGTGCGTCACCTGTTTCTAATCCCATGGCAAATAAATTGGTGCCAGTAGCACCATCTGCAAGTAAAACACCACGCTCTGCTAATAAATCTTGAAGTAGATTAGCGGTCATAACTGATTCTCAAAAAATACGAATAATGACGTTATGCTACCTATCTAGGTGCTTGTTAGCTAGCTTTAGGGGCGTTTACACTCACTATTCAAGTTGAGTTTTTCTCAAATTACTATGAATATGATTCATGTTTATACTCAACTTTTGTGCCCAACGCTTACGTTTCATAAAAGTGGCGCTTAGACACAACAAGCAGTCGCCACTTAGTCAGCATAGAAACCTCAAGAACTGCAAAATTTGGCCCATATTAAACTCGTTCCATTTTATTGAGGATTATTTCCATGAGTGAAGTCCGTGGACGCCGCAAAAGCGGTGGTGGTCGTAGCGCACGTCAAGCATCACGCGCCAGTGAAACTGTACAAGCACCCGCCTTTATTACCCGCCAACTCAATCCATTTGAAGTATTAGATGAAGCTGGCCTAGAACTTATCGAACGTAATGCTGATACTATTCTTGAAGAGATTGGTATTGAATTCCGTGACGACCCAGAAGCGTTGGAAGTACTTAAAGCTGCTGGCGCTAGTGTAGAAGGCGAACGTGTACGTTTTCCTAAAGGCATGTGTCGCCAGATTATTCAAGCGTCGGCTCCATCTACCTACACTCAGCACGCACGTAACAGCGATCGTAGCGTAGAGATTGGCGGCAAGAACACCGTATTCGCTCCCGGTTATGGTTGTCCTTTTGTACGTGACTTAGACAACGGCCGTCGTTACGCCACTATTAACGATTTCCAGAACTTCGTTAAGTTAGCCTACATGTCGCCTTACATGCACCACTCTGGTGGTACCGTATGCGAACCAGTAGACGTGCCGGTAACGACGCGTCACTTAGATATGCTCTACAGCCACATTAAGTATAGCGACAAAGCCTTCATGGGTTCTGTAACTGCACCTTCTCGCGCTCAAGACACTGTGGACATGGCCAAGATTGTATTTGGCGAAGACTTTGTTAAGAACAATACCGTCACCACCAGCTTAATTAACGCTAACTCGCCGATGACCTTTGACGACACCATGTTGGGTGCGGCTAAAGTTTATGCTGAGAACAATCAAGCATGTGTAGTCACGCCGTTTATCTTGTCTGGCGCTATGTCTCCTGTAACTATTGCGGGCACCTTGGCACAAATTCTTGCAGAGGTATTGGCTGGTATCACCTTCATTCAGTTATACCGCCCTGGCACACCATGTATCTTTGGCACCTTTGCAAGCTCCATCTCCATGCAATCTGGTGCACCTACCTTTGGTACACCTGAACCTGCTTTAGTGCTTTATGGTGCTGCACAACTAGCCCGTCGTTTAGGTGTTCCATTTCGTAGTGGTGGTTCATTGCCTGGTTCTAAAATTGCTGACGCCCAAGCTGCATATGAAAGCGCCAACACATTAATGCCTACCATTATGGCTGGCGTTAACTTTGCATTACATTCTGCCGGCTGGTTAGAAGGCGGTTTGTCCATGGGTTATGAAAAGTTTGTCATGGACTTGGATCAGCTTGGCATGGCTCATACCTTCTGCAAGGGCATAGACCTTTCAGAAAACGGTCAAGCACTAGATGCAATTCGTGAAGTAGGCCCAGGAAACCACTTTTTAGGGTGTGCCCATACTCAAGCTAACTTTAAAGAAGCGTTTTACATGTCTAACCTTACAGACAACAACAGTTTTGAGCAGTGGGAAGAAGACGGTAGCAAAGACATGCTAGTGCGGGCCAATGCGCTTTGGAAGAAAATGCTTAATGAATACCAAGCACCACCTTTGGATCAAGGTATTGACGACGGCTTACAAGACTTTATGGCCAAGCGTAGGGAAGAGCTTGCAGGCACAGGCGACTTCTAAACCACGCGCCATTAGCAAAAAAGCCCCCATGGATCTGATCCACGGGGGCTTTTTTTATGCTCGTTAAGCACGAGTGCGGCTTTTATTAACATCGTAAAAAGGCGTTTTTAGCACCTCTGCAGTGCCGGTAAAAGCCTCGCTACGAACCTCTAACTTCGTGCCCGCCAAAGCCGCACCTGGGCTTAAATGCACCAGGGCTAGGCTTTGCTCCATCCGTTGAGAGTAGGCCGGACTATTAACCACCCCAACCTCTTCGCCGTTAAGCCACAAACTTTCACCACCCACCAAAGCATCATCATGGTTGATACTAATACCCACTCCCTTAAAGGCTGGCTTACTAAGGCGTTGTTGCGCTGCTTGTTTACCACGAAAATCTGCTTTGGCTAGATTAACGCAGAAACCCAAACCCACATCCCACGCAGAGTGCTCATGCGTCATATCGTAGCCATAAAACAATAGCGCGGCTTCTATGCGCACCTTGTCTAATGCAGTAAATGAGCAAGGCATCACCCCTAATTCACACAGCTGATCCCAAATATCCACCACACAGTGAGCTGGGGCAAAAATTTCGTAGCCACGCTCGCCGGAGTAACCGGTGCGAGAAATACGCACCTCATACCCAAACAAGCTTGTTGCTTGATGGTGGAAGTAAGGTAACTGAGCTAAATTCATCGGCGTATGAGCATCAAGAATAGCCAATGCTTGGGGACCCTGCACGGAAATGTTATGCAAATCGTCGTCCAGTTGAATATCTACCTCTAGGCCTACCGCCGACTGTTGCAACAATTCCATGCTTGAGCCTGACCCATGACACAACAAAAAGGTTAAATCGCCACAATTAGCGACAATGGCATCATCAGCCACGCCTCCTTGTTCGGTAAGTATTGCGGTATACACCGACTCACCCTGCGCTACTAGGGTTAAATCCCGCGTGATCAGGTGATTGAGTGCCTGTTCCGCATCTACCCCTTTAACCCAAACCTTTTTTAACGGTGACATGTCAAACATGCCTGCCCTATCTCTTACCGCATCATGCTCATCGTTAGCGTCACTGTGATAGCTCCAGGCAGTGCCCATGCCGTTCCAATCTTCTAGATCTGAGCCTAACACAGCATGCCTTGCAGCCAAGGCGGAAGTGCGTTCAAGTGTGGCCATAATAACTCCTCAAGTTAGTGTGATTAATACCATTGGTCTGGTTGAGCGGCTTTGCGCTTAGCCATAAAATCTTGCAATGCCCGCTCTGTGGCAGGCTCCATGGTTGGTGTTTGATAGTTAGCTAGCATAGATTTCCATTGTTGATTGGCTCGCTGCTCCAATGTGAGACTACCGGCTTCACTCCAGCTTTCGTAAGACTGTGTGTCGGCGAGGCTGGACATATAGTTGGCTTGTTCAAAATTAGCCATGGTGTGCTTGGCGCCAATAAAATTTCCCCCTGGACCGGCCTCCAAATACGCATCTTTGGCAAAACTGTTGTTATCAAGGTTAAGCCCTTGGTTAAACCTCAGCATCATGCCACAACGATCAAGGTCCATAACAAACTTTTCATAGCCCATAGTCAGCCCTCCCTCGAGCCAACCTGCAGCATGCAAAATATAATTTGCCCCAGCCATTAAACCAGCTGTCATACTGTCTGCAGACTCTTGCATAGCCTGACCATCCGCGCTCTTAGCCGCCGTTAGATGGCCACCACAACGCAATGGCAAACCCATGGCACGGCACAACTGGCCTATGGCCAAGGCCGCCAAATTAGCCTCCGGTGTGCCAAAAGTTGGAGCCCCAGTTTTGAGGTTAATAGTGGATAAAAAATTTCCGTACACCACCGGTGTACCTGGCCGCACCAACTGACTTAAGGCAATGCCTACCAGTGCTTCGGCATGAGCTTGGGCCACAAGAGCAGGCATGGTTACAGGCCCCATAGCGCCACCCAATATAAAGGGCGACAAAACAATACCCTGGCCTGCTTGGGCATACACTTTTAATGCCGATGTCATGGTCTGGTCAAAGCACAAAGGCGAATTAACATTAATATTGCCCTGCATGACACAATGGTTTTCCATAAATTCGGCGCCAAATACAATACGTGCCATAGCCACCGAGTCTTCGGCACGGTCTGGCGCGGTTACCGCCCCCATAAAAGGCTTAGTTGAATAACGCAGATGGGCATAGACCATGTCTAAATGGCGCTTATTGACGGCCACATCCATGGGCTCACAAACGGTGCCTCCAGAGTGGTGCAAATAAGGTGTTTGATAAGCTAATTTAACGAAGTTTTCAAAGTCCAGCAGCGTAGCGTAGCGCCGACCCTGATCTAAGTCAGTCACAAAGGGCGCACCATAGGCAGGGGTAAATACCAGCTGATTGCCACCTACCGTTACCGTATGCTTAGGGTCACGACCATGCAGTTGAAAACTTTTGGGGGCCGTAGCACAAATATCCATCAGCAAACCTGGTTTAAACCTTACCCTGGTACCCGAAACCTGGGCTCCGGCACGGCTCAATAGCTCAATAGACTCGGCATCGTCAATAAACTCTACCCCCACTTCTTGCAGCAGCCAGTCGCATTGGTCTTGTAACTGCTTAATCTCATGCTTAGTCAACAAATCGTAAACCGGAATTTGACGTTGACTGGGTACAAAATTAATTTGCTCAGCTTGGGTACGGGCAGCCAAACGCTGAGTACGGCCGCCGCGGCGGATCTTAGAAGTGGCAACTGGAACTGGAATATCTGCATTCATAGTATGACCAAAATATTTTATCGCTTAACAAAAAAAACGGTTATGCTAAGTCGATATATAAACCCATAAAAAGGGATTAAACGCCTGTTTATGCATATGAACAAGGCATTTATTTTGAACTATTCGATCAAAAAATTTAGACACACATATGACCTTTAAAGCCCTCAATGCGTTACATTTATTTACTCAGGTGGCCAACTATGAAAGCTATAGCGCAGCTGCCCAAGCTTTATATATGACCAAAGGAGCGATCAGTTATCAGATGGCTAAGTTGGAAAATGAATTGGGCTTTCAGGTGTTTCAACGCCAACCACGAGGTGTATGTTTAACCGACCAGGGACAGACCTTGTTAATTCATAGCAAAACCAGCTTTAAGCACTTAACTAACACCATTAACCAATTAGCCCAACAAGACAGCGATCAGCTCACCGTTGGCATGTCCAGTTATTTTGCCGCCCGATGGTTATCGCCACGATTGATGGGTTTTATGCAACATAACCCTCAAGTTACATTGAAACTGCAACCCATGATCGACCTACAAGATTTTCTTAATGACGGCATCGACATTGCTATTAGATGGGGCAATGGCCATTGGCAAGATATTAGGGTAGAAAAATTATTTAGTTGCCCCGTGCGGGCCTATGGTGGCACTCAGGTGGCCCACCAAGTAAAAGCTGAGGGCCTTAAACAGGTGCTACAAAAAACCCCATTACTACAAGACCGTGAAGGCAGTAGGGCATGGCAACAATGGCATCATGCCGCTGGAATCGCCTACTATCCCCACAGCAGCCACTTAGTCATTCCGGACCCAAGTGTGCGCCTACAGGCACTCATCGACGGCCAAGGCATGGCACTATACGACGACCTAGCCCAAAACGAACAGCTCGCAGGCACATTGATACCAATATCCGAGGTACAACTTAACGACTATGGCTACTACTTAGTCTATGCCGACGAGGCCTTAGACAACCCAGCAATGCGTCACTTCCGCACCTGGATCTTAGACCTAGCCAAGCAAGAATACGGCTAAGCGGACTTTTACCAGATTTCCAGTACTAGAAAATAAGCCAAATCTAAAGTCTTGGGTTGGGTAGGTAAAATTAATTTCGACCATCAGCGTCAACACGGCTAACAACGCCAGCATCAATAAAGCAAAGGTATGTCCAATAGAGTTTCTCTAGTAAATAAGTTAGGGGGATATGAGTTAGTCGTATCAGGCTGATATTTCTTACACTCATCTTTAAATTATAAAAAGTCCCTTAACTCGCCTTATTAGCACCCATACAGGGGGCCGTTGCAGGCATCTTTTCTTGCTTAGCCTGCCACTGGTCAGCGGTATAGCAGTGAAGTGCCAGGGCATGAATAGGGTTATTCATTAACTCACCAACCAATGCGTAAACTTGTTGGTGACGTTTCACCGGACCAATGCCAGCAAAGTCATCAGACACCAATACCAAATTGTAGTGACTGTCAGTGGCTGAGCCACTGTGTTTTTGACTGTCATTAACGAGCTGATGATGGCTGACATTTAATGGTGTTAACACCATTTCGAGTAATTTATTGGCCGTAGCATCCACAGTTATTCCCTTGGGTTGAAACATTTATTCATCATAACACGGAAGTTATTTCACCGGCGTTGAAAATAATATCAACATAACGCCTGAACCATTTTGACGTTTTTTAAATGCATTTATATTAAAACTAGATTTTTGACAGTTGGGATTTTGGCAACAAGCAATGCCATCCTGTATTTGTTTACCCCTCGTCAGGAGTCGCAGGTGGTAAAAAATGTAACGCTCAGCTACAACCTTATAAAAAGGTTTAAGCTATTCATATAAAGTGGTTTTTTAGACTTGACTCAAGACCAATAGATCATTAATATTCGCGCCTCGCATTGAGCAATTCCTCGAT
>TARA_B110000090_G_scaffold66824_1_pt1 | contig 21547 bp, 17 predicted proteins | sample TARA_B110000090 | Tara Oceans TARA_B110000090 (sample SAMEA4397239) | marine metagenome | biome: Polar Biome; feature: [SRF] surface water layer (ENVO:00010504); material: water (ENVO:00002006), including particulate matter (ENVO:01000060) such as... | depth 5 m
GAAATTCATGAATGGCCTTATATCGTGAGAAATGACGAAACCATTTTAGAAGTAGGAATGACTTTTAGTAATGAACCAATGATTTGTGTTGATAATGAATTTGGAATTCGCCTTGAAGACCATATTTATATGACCGATGATGGTCCAAAATGGTTCACAGAACCCGCACACTCCATAGAAAACCCATTTGGTTATTTATAATAGGCTCATAAAATCTTCTGAAAGTATTCTTTTTAAATAAACGATCAATTCAGTTGCATTTTCTTTGTTAAAAACTAAAGGAGGTTTAATCTTTAAAACATTATGATCTGGACCATCGGTACTCATTAAAATTCCATGGTCTTTCATTCTATTGGCTACATAATCTGTTTGTGCTGCCAATGGATTTAAGTTAGTGTCTACCAATTCTATTCCTAAAAACAATCCTTGCCCACGGATATCACCAATGATAGGAAAATATTGAGCCAATTTTTTCAATTCCTTCTTTAGGTATTCACCAACTTCTAATGCGTTTTCTTGAAGTTTTTCCCGTTTTACAGTACGTAATACTTCAGTCCCAATAGCGCATGAAACAGGATTCCCGCCAAACGTATTGAAGTACTCCATTCCATTGGCAAACTTATCAGCAACTTCTTGCGTACAGGCAACTGCAGCAATAGGATGTCCGTTTCCTAGTGGTTTTCCTATGGTAACTATATCTGGAATCACATTGTGTAATTGAAATCCCCAAAATGTTTTTCCCATACGTCCACAACCAGTTTGAATTTCATCAGAAATACATAAGCCTCCAGCCTCTCTAACTGCTTTATAAGCCTTAGATAAAAAGCCTTCAGGTAATTCAACTTGTCCGCCACAAGAAATAATTGGTTCTAAAATTAATGCCCCAACTTTACGCTTTTTAGAATGAATTATATCTATTTGTTTTTGGACTTCTTCAGCATATGAATCAGCAGAATTTTCACCTCTGTATTTTCCTCTGAAAGAATCAGGTAATGGAAAAACATGAGTGTGTTCTGGTGCGCCTTTTCCGCCTTTTCCATCAAATTTATAAGAACTTATATCAACACAAATATTAGTGCTCCCATGATAGCCTACTTCTGAAGCAATGATATCTTGTTCGCCAGTTACAGCCTTTACCATTCTTATGGCCAATTCATTGGCTTCACTACCTGAATTTACAAAATGTAAAACATTTAATTGAGGAGGTAAAGTTTTTATAAGTTCTTCTGCTAATTCATGGATGTTTTCGTGTAAATATCTAGTGTTGGTATTAATCACTGACATTTGCTCTTGGCCTGCTTTTACAACTTCGTAATTTTCATGACCAACATGCGCAACGTTGTTTACAGTGTCTAAATATTTTCTTCCATATTGATCCATCAGGTATTGTCCTGAACCGCGAACCATCTTAATTGGAGTATTATATTGAAGACTTAAACTTTTACCAAGATGTTGTTTCCGATAACGAATTATCTCTTTATTCGAAATAGAGTTTATCACCTCAAGGGATTTGAATTTGAATACTAAATTAGGATCTGGACATATACTCTTCCAAACATTAACTTGATTGTAATAGGTAACTCCTGGGAAATCTTTAGTATAATCCAATAAAGATAACATCACTTGAAAATGTAAATGAGGAGCCCAATTTCCATTTTCTAGATGGTTCCCTAAATTTCCAATTTTTTCACCTTTTTTTATAATAGTTCCAACGATATTTTTTGTGGCACTTTTTATGGATAAATGACCATATAAAGTATAGAATTCTAAGTCTTGAATATGATGTTTTAAAACCACCAATCCTCCATACTCTTTATCTCCAGCATCATTAACTGCAATCATGACTTCACTATCAAACAATGCATGAACAGCAGTGTTCTCTGGTAACCAAAAATCAACACCTAAATGTATGGTTCTACTTTCTCTTCCAGAATTTCCTATTTTGTCATATTCAGCTGAGGTGTATATAGGTCGAGGTTCTAAATATCCACCTGCAATAATTTTATCTGGAACTTCTTTTTGTAGTTGATTAATTTTGAATTGAAATAAATCTAAATTATTAAACTCTTTTTCATGTCCTATCCATTTGCTAGAAACACTTAGATCCAGAAGGTGTGCTTTATCTTTATGAATGGAAGGGAATAAATCAGATAGGTCAAAATCATTTTTTGAAGCCCATTTTTTAAATTTTAATTCATCAGGATGTGCCGTAAAACCACAAACTTCTCTAAAACTATAATGTGCAAATTCATCACTTGCAGAATGCCATTTTTCAAGAACTTTCCAAGCAGGTTTTTCACTAATCCAGAGATATTCATTGTCGGGTTCTTCAATTTTGCTCATCGCTGCCCTTGTAACTATAATTACTAGTCGCATCGCAATTACACTGTATAAATGCTCCAATTCTATTTCTTCTAAAGGGAAAGTTGAATGATATCCTTTTATCAACGATAGAGAAGCATTTAAGGGATCGTTATGTCCCATAACACCATACGCGCATAGAATGGCTAGATCATTAATTGTCTGAGTGTATATGGCATCACCATAATCAATTGCTGCCTTTGCCCTAGGATTAAGTATGTCGTCAGAGACAATAATATTATTATCATTAGGATCATTATGAATTACACTTTTTCGAAGTTTTATATAGGAGGATTGAGTAGCCTCAAATTTATCTTGAAACTCTATTAGGATCTCTTTTTTAGCTGCTGTAAATAAATGAAGGTGCTCTTTGGTCCAGAGCGATTGGGCAATATCCCATTCAAAATTGTAGTGTGCTTCGGGATGATCAAAACTATGAAGTACCTTAGTTAATATACCGCATTGTTCTCCTAAACTAAATCGAAAATCTTCTAATTGTGGATTTACAGAACTCCAAACTCTGCCTGAAACCCAAGTAAGTAATCTTACAAATCGTTTCTTCCCAAATTCGTCTGTTATTTCTGAAATGGAATTCTTGTTTTTATCCTTAATTACTTTCGGAGCAATAAGATCTTCATCACTGTCTTCGATATATTGTAATAAATTTTGCTGAAACTCAAGATATTTTTTATTCTCTTCTGGACGTGAAATTTTCAGTACAAAGCAGTCGTTATTTTTAACTTTTATTCTGAAATTAAAATCTACATAACCAGGAAGTTTTGATGCAATTCCATGAATACCATATGATTTTAAAAGTATATTTTCTGCTTGTTCTTTAGTAATAATTAAAGTAGTGTAATCCATTCAAGTTAACTTTACTCAAAAATAGATAAACAAAATATAACTAGGTTTATCTAACCAATAATTTTTTGTTGACCTTTATGAAAAGCATCTGCTTGTTGTTGCATTAATTCACGTGCCATTTTACGTTTATATTCATATAATTCATCTTCTTCCGATATATCTGAATATACTTTCTCGTTCAAAATAATATCAGTTTGAAGCATTTTTGTACGTTGATTTGCTTTTTGTGCAACCCAAGTTTTAACTGCATTTTCAGCATCTTCAAGTTTAAAGTCATACTCTCCTTTTGGAGATAATACTTTGGCGAAAATTGGTGAAGTTTCAATGGCTAAAAATAATAGAAAGATAAAAAACGATGGAAGCCAAGGTAAAGAATCTAATGCGTTTATACGTGCCATTAATCCATCAAACCCATCAATAATTGTTTGTGTCGTTGCTTCTTGTGTTTTCTGATTGGTAACTAATGAAGCAATTTGACCTTCTTTAGTCTCAATTTTAGTTTTATTTTCATTTTTTAATAGTTGTAATTCTGCTAAATTAGCATCGTGTTTTTCACGCTTTTCTTCATATACAGGACCTTTTCCTAGAAGTTTAGTTCCTTTTCTGCCTTCGGCTTCTGCTATATAAGTTTCATACAAAGCGTTGGTTTCGGACTCTTTAGTGCCTATATCTTGCTTTAAATTATTGATTTCACCCTGAATAGACGTAATTTCTGGAGTGTATCGATTGGCAATTTGCTCTTTATTTTCCAGTGTTAATTGGTTTTTTTGAGTCAACAGTACTTGATTAATTTCCTTTTCAAATATTTTCAGTTCCAATGGCTTTGCAATCACAACAGCAATGATAATTGCCAAAATAATTCTAGGTGTTGCCTGCCATATTTCATTCCATTTGTTATCACTTTTCTTAATTGTAGAAACGATAAAACGATCCAAATTAAAAATTAATAATCCCCAAATCAACCCAAAGAAAATAGAAGAATAGACATTGTCAAATACTGTATAAAGTGCATAACTTGCAGCAATTGTTGCCATCACTGCAGTGAAAAACACAGTTCCTCCGATTCCGGAAAACTTAGTTTGTTCTGCTTTTGAACTGTTAGAAAGAATATCGGTATCTGCGCCTGAGCACATCCAGAAAAATTGTTTTAACATTGAAGTGAGTTTTTTATATAACGATACTCAGACGTGAAATGTTACATCTCAATTGATTATTTTATAGATTAATAGCTACCCTTTAGAGTTGTTTTTGTTAAATGAATATTGTTTTTTAGTTGTGTATTGAAAATTTCCCACTATTAGACCATCGATGTATTTAAGGAAAATTAAATACTCTCTAATACTAGTATTCTTTGAATCAATTTATATTTTTATTTATTCAAAGCGATATTTTATCTGCGGAAGTTTGTGAATATCCCGAATTAATTGCAGATCAATATTTTTATTGCTAACCTTCTTTAAAGTAGTTTTATTAGAGAAGAATGTCCGTTTTTAAAACTAATTTTTGCTCTACAATCACTATTTTAACCCACTATCTTGCCTTGGATTCCAATCAGGCATCAATATTAATGTCAAGTGTATTGCTGTTTTTAGGTTTGGAAAATCATGATGAGACGTATTGGAATCTAAAAGGGCATTTGATGAAAAGCCTATTTTAGAGTCTTAATTAAGTCAATAAATTGAGTGTTGGTTTCTGTAAGTAACTGTCTGTTAGAATAATGGCTTTAATTAGGTTAAATAAGAAATCTGTTATCTCTATTTTAGAATATTTACATTTTTTCCATAAATAATTTTGTTTGGCAACTAATTTGTTGTTATGTTTGTTATTGATTAATTTTATTTGCTATGAAAATTTTTAGTTCTTTATGCGTTTTTTTAATTACCTGCTTTAGTTCTTATTCTCAAGTTGGTATCAATACCTCTACTCCTAACCCAAATTCGGCATTGGACGTAAACGGAAAAGTTATTATTCAGGATCTTGGCCGAGCAAGCACTGGTTCAACTGGTGTTAAAATTATGCTTACAGAGGGTGATGGAACATTGATTCAAGCCACGATTCCATCCGATATGATTTTTGTAGATTCTAGTAATAATGATGCGATAACCATTAGACCACGTTTAGAAAAAATATATGTTAAGAATGAATCATTTGGCACTATAGATGACTATGATGCTTTTGCCAACGCTCCAGAGGCTACTGTTTTAATAATCAATAGTAGCGGTGGAGGTAATGAATTGAAAATTAGAGGTATAATTGGAGGTTATGAAGGTCGTATTCTTCGTATTATCAATAATTCAGGTAATAAAAAGATTAAATTTGAAGAGGATCATAATTCTGGTACTGCGGGAAATAAAATTTATGTATATACCAAAGAAAATAAAATGGAAGAGAAAGGGACTGCTACATTAATCTATTCTACTACGGTTGATAGTGATGGGTATTGGTGTGTTGTTCAGTTAGAGAAAGGTAAATAACTTGTAAGCAAACATGGCTATTAAAAAAATATTATTTTTTATCGTGATTATCATACCTATCATAGCAATATCACAGGTAGGTATAGGGACTACTACCCCAAATCCAGGCAGGGCATTGGATATAAATGGTAGTCTTGTAGTTCGTGATTTTAGCAGGTCTGACTCTAGTATTAATAATATTAAGTTATTGCTGGCAGAGGCTGACGGTACATTAATTGAAGCTTCTTTTCCTAAAGAAATGTTATCTCAAGATACGAGTAATAATAATGTCATAACCCTTAGGCATCGAACGGAATTAACAAATCTGCACAGTGTGAATTTTTCAAGCACAACAAGTTACAATCCTTTTTATTCTAATCCAACTTCTTCGATGGTAAGAAGAGCTAATTCCAATAACGGTGATACGCTTATAATAAAAGGAATAACTGGAGGATATGATGGTCGTACTCTTCGTATTGTTAATGATTCTGGTTTGGATATTGAATTTATCAATCAAAGTAATGAAGCAGTTGCATCAAGAAGAATTAAAATATACACCAAGGAAGATAAGATGATAGATTATGGGTCTAGTCTATTAATCTATTCTACCGAAATTGAGGCTGATGGGCGTTGGATGCTTGTCGAATTAGATGAGTATAATTGATAGACCAAAAATCTAATTTTTAGTTATTTCTTAAAATATAAAAAATATCCAGACAGGATATTTTTTTGTTTTTAGAGAACTTCTATAGTATTCAAAAAACTGACTTTAAACTACAGGCAGTATTAATAAACAAAATATTACATTTCAATTGATTATTTTATTAATAATGTATAAATAATCGCAACTCTTCAGGGTCATTAGGAATAAAAAGATTTCGTTCATGTTTAAACCCCATTCTTTCTAATAGATTGGAAGAACTAATATTTTCTATAGTAGTTATTGCTGCAATTGGACTCATTTTTAATTCTTCGAGACCAAAGTCTAAGACTCTTTTAGTAGCTTCATATGCATAGCCTTTCCCTCTAAATTCTTTTAAAAATGCGAAACCAAGATCAACATTATCTAGTCCATCTCTTTTTATTAATCCACAAGTGCCAATAGGAGTGTTATCACTTTTTAAGGAAACTAAATAATATCCATATTCATTTTCTTTATAAACTGGAATGAATTTTTCTTCAATATTTTTTTTAGCATCCCCTAACGTTCTTACATTTTTATCGCCAATGAAACGCACATATGCTTCATCATTATATAATTTTAAAATAAATGGAGCGTCTTTAACTGTAATTTCTGAAATGTATAATCTATCTGTTTCAAATTTCATACTTTAAAAGTAATTAATTGCTTTAATATAACTTATAGTTGTTGGTAAAATTTTATAAGTGTAATTTTGTGAATATAAAAATATAGCATGAGTTTATTAGAGGATTTAGAAGCAAGAAGTGTTAGTCAATGCGAATTATGCACATCAAAAAACAACTTAAAGATATATGATGTGAAGCCAGTTTCTACTGGTGGACTTGATGGGAGTTTGTTGGCTTGTGAAACGTGTATTGGACAGATTGACGATCCAGAAACTACAGAAGCAAACCATTGGCGTTGTTTAAACGATAGTATGTGGAGTGAGTTTCAGGCAATTCAAGTTGTTGCCTGGCGTATGTTATCTCGTTTGAAAAAAGAAGGTTGGCCTCAAGATTTATTAGACATAATGTATCTAGATGATGAAGTTTTAAAGTTTGCTAAAGCAACAGGTGAAGGTCTTGATGAAAGCGAAAAAATAATTCATAGAGATGTAAACGGGACTATTTTACAGGCTGGAGATTCTGTAGTTCTTGTAAAAGATTTGAAAGTAAAAGGGTCTAGTTTAGTTGCAAAGCAAGGTACTGCTGTCCGTAGAATTTCTTTAGATCAAGAAAATGCTGAATTTATAGAAGGTAAAGTTGGACCCACTCAAATAGTTATTATTACTAAGTACGTAAAGAAGTTATAATTACTCTTCGTCGACTCTTGCAATAGAAAGTGTTGCTTTGGCTCCTGTTGCTAAATTCCATGAGTTTTCTGAGATCTTATTAGCATTCTCATCATATATTCCAAAAGCAGCTGTATTGGGCCCTGAAGAACCCTGATTGATGGCTTTAAAAGAAATCACATTTAACCCTTTTTTTAATGGCAACACAAACTGTTGCACACTTGAACCTAAAACAAGGTTTCTTATTACTGGTTCGTCATTTAAATAAATGGTAATCTCATCGCCATCAGGATATTGAAAATCTCTACATAGGATAAATACTTTTTTAGAAGTGCTGCTAAAACCACCTAAATACTTGTCTATTTTTACGTACTCCTTTTTTATTTCTCCTCTTTGCTTTGCTACCTTTTTACTGTGTAGTTGTTCGGGTGTTAAAATCCCATCTACTTGAGAGTTTCTTCTATTTTCTTCATCAACTAGTTTTTTTATTTTGTCGTTAAGCAATTCTTCTTTTTCTGAATCATCAACTTCTTTTGTCGCTCTTGGATCATTAAAATCATGCTTTTCAACTTCTATTTCTGGCGGAATTTCTAAAGTAATTTTAACACCTTTGGTGTTGGTGTCTATTTGTGCAAAAGAAGTAAAACTGCCAATAAGCAGTAAGCAATAAAAAATACCAAATTTTATAAAATGCTGATTCATATAAATTTTAATGATTGGAACAAAAATATAGTTTTAAACCATAACCATTGTTAAGAAAACTATAATTGTAAAATAAGGTACACAAATGATGCCAATAAAACCAATTAATTCTTTAGACTCAATAATTTCTACTGCGTAATAACAAAAACCATTTTATGCAAATATTCTTTGCCTTTTTACAATGAGTTCTGCAGTTTTCACTCTAGATAATGTGAACGGAAAATACTCCATCACTTCTTTGTCTGCGCAAATTTCTGCCATCGCATCTAAGTCAGTAGTTGACCATTCTCTAAAGCCTAATCGACATGAAGTAAAAATATATGAACTCAATTTTTAAAATATTATTTAGAACTTAATTCTGTAAAATATTTATAAAATAATGGAATAGTTTCAATTCCTTTCAAGTAATTAAAAATACCAAAATGTTCGTTTGGAGAGTGAATTGCGTCACTATTTAGCCCAAATCCCATCAAGATAGTTTTGCTTTTTAATTCTTGCTCAAATAAAGATACAATTGGAATACTTCCACCACTTCTTTGTGGTATTGCTTGAACACCAAACGTATCTGTATATGCTTTGTTTGCTGCTTTGTAACCAATATTATCAATTGGCGTTACATACCCTTGACCACCATGATGAGGTGTCACTTTTACAGTCACAGATTTTGGAGCAATACTTTCAAAATGATTTTTGAATAACTCAGTTATTTCATTCCATTCTTGATTTGGAACCAATCGCATAGAAATCTTTGCAAATGCCTGTGAAGCAATTACAGTTTTAGCCCCTTCGCCAGTATATCCTCCCCAAATTCCATTTACATCAAGTGTAGGTCTAATTGAGTTGCGTTCATTGGTTGTATATCCTTTTTCACCATATACTTCTTCAATATCCAATGCTTTTTTATAATTTTCAAGAGAGAAAGGTGCTTTTGCCATTTCTGCTCTTTCTTCTTTAGATAATTCTTCAACTTTATCATAAAAACCTGGAATCGTAATATGATTATCATCATCATGCAACGAAGCAATCATTTTTGTTAAAATATTGATTGGATTTGCAACTGCTCCACCATATAAACCAGAATGTAAGTCACGATTAGGACCTGTAACTTCAACTTCAACATAACTCAATCCACGTAACCCTGTGGTTATTGATGGGATGTCATTGGCAATCATTCCAGTATCTGAAATAAGAATGACATCATTGGCTAATTTTTTTTGATTCTGTTTTACATACCAACTCAAACTTTCCGAACCAACTTCCTCTTCACCCTCTATCATAAACTTCACATTACAAGGGAGTTGATTCGTAGAAGTCATGAATTCCATGGCTTTTACATGCATGTACATTTGTCCTTTATCATCACAAGCACCACGTGCAAAAATTGCTCCTTCAGGATGAATCTCAGTTTTCTTAATCACGGGTTCAAATGGAGGGGAAGTCCATAATTCTATTGGATCAGCTGGTTGCACATCGTAATGTCCATAGACTAAAATTGTTGGTAATTTAGAATCTATTATTTTTTCTCCATATACAATTGGATATCCAGGAGTTTTACAAATTTCAACATTATCACAACCTGCTTTTTCAAGTGACAGTTTAATGACATCTGCAGTTCTTAAAACATCATTTTTATAGGCTTTATCTGCACTAACTGAAGGAATTTTTAAGAGTTCTATAAGTTCGTTTATAAATCGATCTTTGTGTTCGCTTATGTATGATTTTATGTTTTTCATTTTGATAAATTTTGGAGTTTCAAAAATAATAAAAATATAATGGAACTTCTTTGTGATTTACAAGTATTGTGTATATTTGCACACCTTTTGCAGGCGTGGTGGAATTGGTAGACACGCTAGACTTAGGATCTAGTGCCGCAAGGTGTGAGAGTTCGAGTCTCTCCGCCTGTACAAAAGAAAAGGCTTCTCATCTGAGAAGCCTTTTTATATTTAAAATTAAGCCTCTTTTAATTAGATACAAGGTTTTATTTTTTTAATTACACCTATAATATCTTATACTATTTAAAGAAATAGCATTTTACTTTTTTTCTGAACAAGTTTATGGCTAAAAGAGAAAGGTCAATGTAAATTACTTTTAATTAATTATTTTTTAGTTGAATTGTTTCAAAATTTTCAGATTTTTCAAGGTTCTCAAAAATAGTAATCATTTCTTGAGGAGGGACTGTTAATTTGCGTTTAGCTAAATCAATCCAAGCACCATAAATTTTAATTTCAGCAGAAAGAACACCATTTTCTTTGATTATTTGATGTTTAAATTTAAAACGCTCAAACTTACTTGAGGCTCCAATTAATTCTAAGTTTGCAGTGATGTTTTCGCCCAAATGTATTTCTCTAAAAAAACGTGTATTTTCTTCAAACAAAATAGGTCCGATATTGTGTTTTGCAAATTCAGTTAATGAAAAACCCTCTGCAAGAAAAAATCGAGACCTGACTTCAGCAGCATAATCATTGTATGCAGTGTGACGCATGTGTGCGTTGGCATCAAAATTTGCCCAAATAGTAGGGAATTTTATTTCGAAAGACATATAATTTTATTTTAAGCGAAAATATTAATATATTTTCGCTTAAAAAAAGAATGATTTAGTTTTTTACAAGTTGATAGTCTTGTTTCTTTAATTTTAAATCTCCAAGCACATTTAAGCCCTCTTCAATGTAAGCGTCTTTAGCTAGATTTTTATGCCAAGCAATTCTTTTCTTTCCAAGAAGACTGTCTTTTTCAATAATTGATAATTCATATTTTGGAGAACTGAAAGTTAAATTCGTATTATATTTATATAAGTCTTTAAACTGTTTGCTCTTTTTACTATGGCTTTTTAGGTCATTTTCATAGGACTTGTAATTTAAATAAATAGTAGTGTCATCCTGAACTTCTTTAAGCCATTTTGCATTAGAATCGATTAATAAAAATTGTGGATTTTTATTAATTCTCTCAATACTACTAGTTATAGCATCATCATAATTTGTGTATTCGTTCCATTGGTTGTAATTCGCTTTTTGGATTTTATCCCAAGCAAGTGGGTTGTCAAAATCTTTTTCACCAATATTCATATATGTATATCTTGAAGGTAAAATTACGTCAGGTTTGACACCTTCTAATTGTGTTGAGCCTCCATTAATTCTATAAAATTTTTGAATAGTTAAAGCCATTCCTCCCAAATCGTCATCAGACTTGTAATATTGATTTAAATTTAAAACATTTTGGACAGTGCCTTTACCATATGTTTGCTTACTTCCAATAATCACAGCTCTCTTATAGTCTTGCATTGCAGCAGCAAAAATTTCAGAAGCTGAAGCGGATAATTCGTTTGTAAGAACTACCAAAGGGCCCTCCCAAAGAACAGATTTGTCTCGATCTTTTTGTACTATTGGTTTTTCATTTTTGTATTTCACTTGTACAATTGGGCCGTCTTTAATAAATAATCCTGCCATTTCTATAACTGAAGGTAATGAACCTCCACCATTATTTCTTAAGTCAATTAAAACACCTTCAATATTTTCTTTTTTAAGTCTTTCAATCTCTATAGCCATATCTTTTGCGCAATTACGTGCTTCGCTATCGTTAAAGTCGATATAAAATTTTGGAAGGTTTATAACACCAAACTTCTTTCCATCTTTTTCAATAACGCTAGACTTCACAAATGTCTCTTGTAATTCAACGATATCTCTAATGATTGAAATCACCTCAATGCTTCCATCAATTTTCTTAAGAGTTAGACGTACTTCAGTTCCTTTTTTCCCTTTTATAAACTCAATGGCCTTTGAAAGCCTCATTCCAACAACATCTAAAGGTTCTCCTTCACCTTGAGCAACTTTTAAGATAAGATCTCCAACTTCTAACTCCCCTGCTCTCCAAGCTGGACCACCAGAAATAAGTTCAGAAATTTTGATATAGTCATTTTTCATAAATAGTCTTGCGCCAATTCCTTCTAGTTTTCCAGAAAGACTTTCATCAAACTCTTTTTTTGTTCTTGGAGCAAAATATGCAGTATGAGGATCAAACGCTTCAGTTATACTATTTAAATATGTTGCAAACCAATCTGTATGGCTAAAATCTTTGATATTGTCATAAAAATCATCATAGTTTTTTGAAGTGCTATTACGAGCTTCAACTTCAAATTGATTGAATTGGGCTTGAGTATAAGTCGATTTTTTCTTTGATTTTATAAGTGTCTTGTATTTGCGTATTCCATTTCGAGTCGTTGATCCTAAAAGACCATCAACGCCATCTTTTTCAAAACCAGATGAACCAATATTGATATTGTTTTGGACTAGTAGTTTTTGAATTTGTTTAATCTGATCTATTGATTGATAGTTTTTTTCAAAAACAAAAGTATCTTTAAGTAGTTGATTTCTAAACTCTCTTTCTAAATCTGAAATCTTTGAGGTGTCACTATAATCAATAAACTCAGTAGTTAGTTTGTCATGAAGTCTTGATAAAGTGCTATATTTTAATTGTTTCGCCCAAGCTTTATACAATGCTTCTTTACTTTTTGCGAACTGCATTTTATCATAATCTACATCTAACGTTTCTTCTGTTGTGAAATCATATGGGGTTTTTAGTATTTCTTTATAAAACCCTTTTGCATCTTCCATTCTTTCTGTAAAACGGTTGAAAACTAAGTTGAAAAAAGAAATATCTTCGTTTAAAATTTGATCATCAATTTCAGTTTTAAATTTAGAAAACTCATCAATATCTGATTGTAAAAAATATCTTTTTGCTGGATCTAGGTTGTCAATAAAATCATCGAAAATAATAACAGAAAAGTCATCATCTATTGCTTGCGGTTCATAATGACCTTTAGTTAGCATATATTTTAATATGCTAACAAGAATTTTATCTTTTTCATTGTCATTATTTGTTTTAAAACTAATTGTTAAAACGGCCAATAAAAGTATTGGAATTAAAAATTTGAAACTTCTTTTCATAAATCCTCGGTTCACTTATATATAGTTTTTCTAAATTACTAAAATACTATGATTTTTTTAACTATTCAATTAATTATTATTTAATTTTAAACTGTCCAATAACCTTGCCATTTGTGCCTTATACTGTTTGATTTCTATACCAAAAATCAAATTGGTTATGTTTTTCGTTATAGCAAGGGCAACATTTGTTGTCCTTACTTTGTACATTTATTTACTTCAAACTTACAATTATACGTAATGAAAATAATTTCCGCAATACTTTATGAAAGTTCAATCATCAATATTAACGATTAATAAATATTTTACGTCTTTACAAAATGTTAAAATTATTTTAAATAATAAACCAATAAAATTATAGTAAATTTGTTGTTCATATAGATAGATTTTATGGTGAAAAAACCTTTAATATTAGTAACGAACGATGATGGAATTACGGCTCCAGGAATTCGAAAGTTAATTGAAGTAATGAATACAATTGGTGAGGTTGTAGTTGTTGCTCCAGATAGCCCTCAGAGCGGAATGGGACATGCAATTACGATTGATTCAATGCTTACTTGTGATAAAATTAAGGTTGATGAAGGTTTGCAAACAGAATATAAATGTTCTGGAACTCCAGCTGATTGTGTGAAAATTGCTATACGAGAAGTGTTAGACAGAAAACCTGATATTTGTGTTTCTGGTATAAATCATGGATCAAACTCTTCAATAAATGTTATTTACTCAGGAACCATGAGTGCTGCTATTGAGGCTGGAATTGAAGGGATTCCTGCAATTGGGTTTTCACTATTAGATTATTCATGGAATGCTGATTTTGATATTCTGAAAGAAGAAATAAAAAAAATAACGTTGAATGTTTTGGAAAATGGATTGCCTGAGGGAGTTGTTTTAAATGTTAACTTTCCAAAATCTGAAGGGGAATTTGCAGGAGTGAAAATTTGTAGACAAGCAAAAGGAAATTGGATTGAAGATTTTGATAAAAGAATAAATCCAACAGGAAAAGAATATTATTGGCTATCAGGAAAATATGAACTAATGGACAAAGGTGAAGATACAGATGAATGGGCTTTGGCACATAATTATGTGTCTATCGTGCCAACACAATTTGATTTAACAGCACATCATTTTATTCAGAAATTAAATAATTGGGAATTATAATGAAGAAAGAAATCTTAATTGGCTTTTTAGTGGCTGTATTTGCAACAATTTGTGGGTTTTATCTGTATGTTGAGCTTTTCTCAAAATTTAGATTCTATGAAACATTAGAAATAATAAAAGAACAAAATTTATTTGGTAAAGTTCTTGGTTTAGCTGCGATACCAAATCTATTTGTTTTCTTTGTTTTTTTAAAGAAAAAACAAGATTATAGAGCAAGAGGGGTTTTAATGGCAACGATTTTGACTGCAATGATTATGCTAATAATGAAATTTTTATAAATGAAATATTATATTATTTCTGGTGAAGCATCGGGTGATTTGCACGGTTCAAATTTGATGAAAGCATTGCAAAAATTTGATATGAATGCTGAATTTAGATTTTGGGGAGGTGATTTGATGGAAAGCGTTGGAGGCTCATTGGTGAGGCATTATAAAGATTTGGCTTTTATGGGTTTTCTAGAAGTAGTAATGAATCTTAGAACAATTTCAAGAAATATTGATTTTTGTAAAAATGATATCGAAAAGTATAATCCAGATAAAATTATTTTCATTGATTATTCTGGTTTTAATTTACGAATTGCTAAATGGGCAAAAGAGCATTCGTTTAATACCAATTATTATATTTCGCCACAAGTTTGGGCCTCAAGAGTATCTAGAATAGAAAGGATAAAAGAGTATGTAGATAACATGTATGTTATTTTACCTTTTGAAGAAGAGTTTTATAAAAAACACGGTTGTGATGTAGAATTTGTTGGACATCCTTTAATTGATGCAATTGCTGATAGACCCCAAGTTGATGAAAAAGAATTTAGAAAAAAACACCACTTATCAAGCAAGCCAATTATCGCTTTATTACCTGGAAGTAGAAAGCAAGAGATAATCAAAATGTTATCTATAATGCTTAAAATGACACATAAATTTTCTGAATATCAGTTTGTGATTGCAGGTGCGCCAAGTCAAGATTATTCTTTTTATAAGCAGTTTATAAATACTGATAATGTAAATTTTATAAGCAATAGAACATATGATTTGTTGTCAATTTCTTATGCTGCATTAGTTACTTCTGGTACTGCAACTTTAGAAACAGCCTTGTTTAAAGTTCCTCAAGTTGTCTGCTATAAAGGGAGTTGGGTTTCGTATCAAATTGCAAAAAGGATTATTACTTTAAAACACATTTCATTGGTTAATTTGATTATGGATAAAGAAGTAGTCACTGAACTGATTCAAAACGATTTTAATGAAAAGCGTTTAACTCTTGAGTTGGAAAAAATTCTAGATAAAAATAACAGAGAGAAATTATTCGGTAGTTATTATGAATTAGAGCAAAAACTTGGAGGAAAAGGAGCAAGTGAGAAAGCAGCACAATTGATATATAATTCATAGTTTTTTAGTACCTTAACTGGCGCTATGAAAAATATTTTACAATTTGTTCCTATACAATTTACATTTTTTCTTGTTCTAGGAATTCTTTTTGAATCTTATATTGGTTTTAAAACCAAAACTTTAGTTGCTTCATTTGTAGTTATTTTCTTTTTCCTCATAATTTCTTATTGGCATTCAAACAAATCTTTATTGCCGAAAGGCCATTTTAATATCCTTACCTACTTATTAGTATTCTTGATTGGAACCTCTTCAATATATGTAAAGAATGAACTCAATAGTAAAACGCATTACTCACACTTGATGAATGATGAGAACAACTATTTTTTAGTTGTTGAGAAAGTCTTAAAGCCTGATTTATATAGTCAAAAATATATTACTTCAGTTGAGAGTATTAACGGAACTAAAGTTTCTGGAAAAATACTGATGAACGTAAGAAAAGATAGCGTTTTAAAGTTAGAAGTTGATAATAGAATATACGTTTCTTCAAAATTAATCGAACCAAGTTTACCAAAAAACCCTTTTCAATTTGATTATCAGAAGTATTTAAAAAAACAAAATATTAATCATCAAGTATATACTTCCTTTGGAGGTTTGTTAAAATTAGAAAACCGTAATTTTTCTTTTCAAGGCTTGGCCTATAATTTTAGAGGGTCAATAAATAAAGCGTTGATTGGAAATGGATTTAAAGGAAATGAATTAGGAGTTGTTAACGCGCTCCTTTTAGGTCAGAGACAAGATATTTCTCCAGAACTATTAGAGAGTTATGCAGGGGCAGGAGCAATTCATATTTTGGCAGTATCAGGATTGCATGTCGGAATTATTTTATTGATTCTAAGTTTTCTATTTAAACCAATAGAACGATTCAAGAATGGAAAATTGATAAAACTAATTATAATAGTACTCTTACTTTGGATGTTTGCTTTTATTGCTGGAATGTCAGCTTCTGTTGTGAGAGCAGTTGCAATGTTTACTGCTGTTGCTATAGGAATGACTTTTAAAAGACCTACAAACGTATACAACACATTGATTATCTCAATGTTTTTTTTACTCTTGTTCAATCCTTATTTCTTATTTGATGTTGGTTTTCAGTTGAGTTATTTAGCTGTATTTGCTATTGTTTGGTTGCAACCTTTATTTTATAGTTTATTAAATATAAAAATTAAATTTTTTGATTTCTTTTGGCAATTGTTAACGGTCTCTTTTGCTGCTCAAATTGGAATCTTACCTTTAAGTACTTATTATTTTCATCAGTTTCCAAGTCTGTTTTTTATATCTAATTTATTAATCGTTCCAGCATTAGGAATAATTCTTGGGGGAGGAATTTTCGTCATACTTTTAGCATTGTTAAATATACTTCCCACTTTTTTAGCTAAGGGTTATAGTGAATTAATACACTTAATGAATTCGATCATAGAGTGGGTGTCCCAACAAGAAGATTTTTTGATTAGAAACATCTCCTTTTCTTTTTTTATGGTCGTTGCTTCTTATGTTTTTATTGTTTTCGGAATTAAACTATTAACTAAAAGAAAGCCAATGCGATTGATTTATTTTTTAGTTTCAGTATTATTACTTCAAGCAGTTTTTATATATGAGAAAAAAGGACTTCAATCAACTAATGAGTTTATTGTTTTTCAAAAAAGCAGATTCTCAATGCTTGCATTACGAGAAGGGAATCAATTAAATGTTTTTCACAACTTAGATAGCGTCATGTTCAAAAAGGATAGATTGATTGAGCAATATAAAGTTGGTTTAGGTAATTTAGAATTAAAACAAAATAAAATTCAAAACTTTTATAAATATAACAATCAAAAGATATTGATTATTGATAGTTTGGGAATATATCAATCTAATAATTTGAAGCCAGATATTATTGTTTTGCAACAATCACCTAAAATTAATTTAGTGAGGATTATAGATTCTCTAGTTCCAAAAATCATCATTGCAGATGGTTCTAATTATAAATCCTATATAAAATTTTGGAAGGAAACTTGTAATCAAAAAAATACTCCTTTTCACAGTACATCGCAAAAAGGAGCATATATTTTAAAAGATTAATTTTTATTTCTCGTCTGCTAACTCAAAGCCTTCTGCTTCATCAGTGTGCATTTCAACTTCATTGTCTTCTGCACCATGTGTTAAGCGTTTTAGAGGTTTAAGTAAAGCAATGACTATTAGTCCAAATACTACAGTAAATACTACTATTCCTGTGAAAATTGTATACTCACCATATTCAGCCGATTTTTCACCTAAAATACCTGCAACTTTTCCTCCAAGTCCAGTAGCAGCAAAATAAAGTCCCATCATTAATGACGCGTATTTTACAGGTGCTAATTTTGTAACAAATGATAATGAAACAGGAGATGAAGATAATTCACCAATTGTATGAAATAAATAGGCTAGAATTAACCATTGCATTCCAGAGCTGCCATTTGCTTCAAATTCTCTGACTGCAATAATCATAAATACAAAACCTAGTCCCATAATGATTGTTCCTGTTGCCATTTTAAATAATGAAGAAGCTTCTTTATTTTTAAGTTTTCTTTTTGCCCAAATATTTGCAACCCAAACTGCTAATAGAATAATGAAACCAGCATTTAATCCTTGAAACATTGGAGTTGGAATTAAATATCCAAGCAACATTCTATCTGTTTTTTGTTCAGTATAAACACTCATTAACCCTCCAGCTTGTTCAAAGGCTCCCCAAAAAACAATGACTAGTAGAAATGATAATAATAGCACTAAGAATCTATCTTTCATCACTTTAGTGTCTAAGTCTTTATAGATCATCATTAAAAGTCCAATAACTAAAGATAAGAATACAAATAGCGCTCCATAGCCCCAATGATCAACACCTTCTTTAGTATATCCAACATATAATGATAAGATGATTAAAACAGTTACTATTCCTAAGTGTATTGGCGATTTGAAAATATTCCCAAATAATTCACCAATTGAAACATCATTCTTTTTATCTTCTGATGACATTTTATTACCTACATGGGCAATGTATTTTTGACCCCAAATATATACCAGCAAACCTATGACCATTGCAATTCCTGCAAGACCAAATCCTGCATGCCATCCCCATTTCGCAACTACTAAACCTATAAAAGTGGTAGCTAGTAAAGAGCCTAAGTTTATTCCAATATAAAAGATGCTAAATCCTTTATCTCTTCTTATATCACCTTTTTTATAAAGCCCTCCAACCATAGTAGAGATATTAGGTTTTAAACACCCAACTCCAGCAATGATAAATAATAAACCAGTAAAAAACGCCCAATCTGCTTCAACTGCTAGAACACCATGACCGATTGATAGTAGCACTGCTCCTAACATTACAGTCTTTTTTTGACCTAAAACTTTATCGGCTAGAATCCCTCCAGGAATTGATATAAGATATACAAGCATAACATACCATCCATATAATTGATACGCTTCAAGCTCAGTCCATCCTAAGCCAGGACCATTTGTGTTTGAGGCTTGAGCAATCATATAAATAACTAATATTGATCGCATTCCGTAATAAGAAAAGCGTTCCCACATTTCAGTAAAAAATAATACATAGAGTCCTATTGGATGTCCCCAAAGTTCTTTTTGATGTGGTTTTAATGCTGTACTTGACATAGTTGTTGTAAGTTTTTAAATTAAAGATTAAGTTATTTTCTTTTAAGCCGTTTTTTTATTTATTGTCGATAAAAATAACTTATTTTTTCCATACTAGTATAAAAGAGGAATAAATTTTAGGAAATAGAATGTTCAAAATTTGAATAACCAATTTTAATCTGCCACAATTTTTAAAATGATTTAAAGTATCTTTGCTCTATTAAATAGCATTGATTTATGTCTAAAACGATTACTGGATTTTCAAAATTAAATAAAGAAGCTAAAATAAATTGGCTGATTCAAAACTTTTTTGTGAATGCTGAAACTGCAAAAGAAACTTTAAAAATCTATTGGAATTCTGATGAAGAATTGCAAAATCTTCACGACGAATTTATAGAAAATACCATATCAAATTATTACTTGCCTTACGGTATAGCACCAAACTTTGTGATAAACGGTAAGGATTATGTAATCCCTATGGCAGTTGAGGAAAGTTCAGTAGTAGCAGCAGCTTCTTTAATTGCCAAATTCTGGAGTGCAAGAGGAGGATTTAGAGCTAGTGTGATTTCTACTAAAAAAATTGGTCAAGTGCATTTTATGTATAAGGGTGATTTTGATAAACTGAAAGACTATTTTGAAAATATTAAATCAACTTTATTTAAATCTACCGAAGCAATCACCAAAAATATGCGAAAGCGTGGAGGTGGAATTTTAGAGATAGAGTTGAGAGATAAAAGTTCTGAGTTAGAAAATTACTATCAATTACATGCAACTTTTGAAACGAAGGATTCAATGGGAGCCAACTTTATCAATTCGTGTTTAGAAACTATCGCTTCTGAATTTGAGAATGATGAAATTCAAATAGTAATGAGTATTCTGTCAAATTACGTTCCAGAATGTTTGGTGAGAGCAGAAGTGAGTTGTAAAGTTTCAAATTTAGGAGAAAGTGACTCTAAATTATTTGCTTCAAAATTTGAACAAGCAGTTAAAATTGCAAATGTAGAACCTCATAGAGCGGTAACTCATAATAAAGGAATTATGAATGGGATTGATGCCGTTGTGATTGCCACAGGAAATGATTTTAGAGCGGTTGAGGCAGGAGCGCATGCATACGCTTCAAGAAATGGTAAATACAAGAGTTTAACCAACTGTGAAGTGAAAGATGGAATTTTTAAGTTTTGGATAGAAATTCCTTTAGCTCTTGGGACAGTTGGTGGATTAACTTCACTGCATCCTTTGTCAAAATTATCTTTACAAATGCTGCAAAATCCTACTGCAGGAGAATTAATGCAAATTGTTGCTGTGGCAGGTTTGGCTCAAAACTTTGCGGCTTTACGTGCTTTAACAACAACAGGAATACAAAAGGGGCATATGAAAATGCACTTATCCAATATTGTTAAACAATTGGGTGCAACAGATGAAGAAAGAAATTACTTATTAAATTATTTTTCTGATAAGCAAGTTTCTCATAGTGCAGTAGTAGATGCTTATAATAAATTATCTAAATAAATGAAGTTTTATAGTAACGGCAAACTTTTATTGACTGGAGAATATCTAGTTTTAGATGGTGCTAATTCTTTGGCTATTCCTACTAAATTTGGACAAGATTTGATTGTAAATCAAATACAAGAATCAAGTTTGATATGGGAAAGTTTTGATGAGTTGGGGAATTGTTGGTTTGAAGCAGAGTTTCGATTGCCTGACCTAAGAATTGTTACTGAAACGTTTGATGCTGATACCGATAATTCGAAAGAAACTTTGGCGATAACGCTCCAAAATATATTGTTGGAAGCCAAAACAATGAATCCTGAATTTTTGAATGATATTTATGGGTATCATATAAAAACAAACTTGACCTTTCCTAGAAATTGGGGGCTTGGAACTTCTTCAACATTGATACATAATATAGCCTCTTGGGCAAATGTAGATGCTTTTCAATTATTAAACAACTCTTTTGGAGGAAGTGGTTATGATATTGCTTGTGCTCAAAATGACACTCCTATTTTGTATCAATTAAAAAATAAAAATCCAGTGATTGAAAAGGTTAATTTTAATCCAAGTTTTTCTGATCAATTATATTTTGTGCATTTAAATGTGAAGCAGAATAGCAAGAC
>TARA_B110000090_G_scaffold67388_1_pt1 | contig 21428 bp, 21 predicted proteins | sample TARA_B110000090 | Tara Oceans TARA_B110000090 (sample SAMEA4397239) | marine metagenome | biome: Polar Biome; feature: [SRF] surface water layer (ENVO:00010504); material: water (ENVO:00002006), including particulate matter (ENVO:01000060) such as... | depth 5 m
TTTTTACAAACTCACATTGAATTAAAAAAAAACCTAAATTTAACTTGTCATTTAAATATTTAGAACTAATTTTGCGCCCTCAAATATGAAAGGGTTTATTAATTAAATAAAACTTTAAATATGAAAAAAATAATATTATTAAGTTTAGTAATTGTACTTGTAATTAGTTCGGCTTTTTCAAAGGCAACTAATAGCTATAAAAAAAAATATCGAAATACTCAAATAGTTACAGTACATACAATTGAAGAAAGTAAGTTACCTATTGTAGAAGTTCCTTTTGTTGGGAAATCATTTACAGGTTTTAAAAGCGCATTAGGTTTTAAAGAATCTAGAAATAGATACCATATTGTAAACAAACTAGGGTATTTAGGTAAATATCAATTTGGGAGATCTACATTAAAAAGATTAAAAATTTACAATACAGATAAGTTTCTTAAAGACTCTGAACAACAAGAGAAAGCATTTGCTGCTTTATGTGCTCTAAATAAATATATTTTAAGAAAAGACATCAAAAGAAGTGTAGGTAAAAGAATTAACGGAATAAAAATTACGGAATCTGGAATTATTGCAGCAGCACATTTAGGTGGTGCGGGAAATGTAAAAAAATATTTACGTAGTGAGGGAACAACAAATTTTAGTGATGCATTTGGAAGTTCAATACAATATTATATGAAAAAATTTTCAGGCTTTGATGTATCTTCAATTGAAGCTAATAAAAATCCTGTAATTTAAATTGGTTAATTATTGGTTAAAAAGGTTTAAGACATTCTGTTTTAAACCTTTTTTTTATGACTTATGTATTATAAATATAGTAGGTCGTTTATGAAGATTGATATTCTCGCTCTTCCATTTACTCATTTCAAAAGTTTTAATATACTCAGTTGACAATGTAATATCACTCGCAATAGTTAATGAAGTGTTTTTTGAAAGTGAATTTTTTAAATCCAAAAACAATTTTTCATTTCTATAGGGTGTTTCAATAAATATTTGTGATTGGTTTTTTTCAAAAGATAATTTCTCCAAATTTTTTATCATCCTCTTCCTTTCAGAACTTTCAATAGGTAAATACCCATTAAAAGCAAAACTTTGACCATTTAACCCTGAAGCCATCATCGCCAATAAAATTGAAGATGGACCAACTAATGGAATTACTTGAATATTCTTTTTATGGGCTAGTTTAACAACTTCTGCACCAGGATCTGCAATTCCAGGAACTCCAGCCTCAGAAAGAACACCTATAGAAATACCTTTTTCACAAATATCTAGATAAGAATTGACTTCTAATGCATCTGCATATTTATCTATTGATTTTAAAATTAATGAAGGTTGCGGTTTTTTTGGAGTAATTCTTTTAATAAAACGTCTTGCAGTTTTTTCATTTTCTACAATAAAATGATCTAACTCTTCTACTACTTTTTTTACCGACAAAGGCAAAACTTCTAAAGGCTCATTATCACCTAAAGTAGTAGGTATTAAATATAACTTCCCTTTTTCAGACATAAATTTAATATTTTTTTGCAATTACATCACATGCTTGATCCAACATGCTATATACCGATTTAAAACCATAAACCCCTCCTGAATAAGGATCAGGAACATCTAAATTTTCATTTGGGAAAATTTCATTTAATATCAACTTTACTTTATCAATATCTTCTTGATTTCTTGCAAGTGAGATTACATTGGTGAAATTAGAATTATCCATAACAAAGATACTATCAAAGTTATCAAAATCTATTACCTTAAATTGTCTTCCTTGTTGATTAGATATATCAATATTAAACAGCTTAGCAACCTCAATAGACCTTATATCTGGCTTACTTCCAATATGGTAATTACTTGTCCCTGCAGAATCTACTTGAACATTTTTTAAAAAAGTCTTTGATTTAAGTATGCCTTCAGCCAATGGTGAACGACATATATTCCCAAGGCAAACCATTAAAATTCTTACCATGTAACAAACGTTTAATACGTTAACTTCTTGGTTAAATCTTCTACATATTTACGAAACTGCTTATCAGTTTCAGTCAAATTGTCTACTGTTTTACAAGCATGTAATACAGTTGCATGATCACGTTTTCCTATTTGAGAGCCAATACTTGCTAAAGATGCTTTTGTCATTCTTTTAGCAAAAAACATTGCTAATTGACGCGCTTGAACAATATGTCTCTTTCTAGTTTTTGATTGTAAAGTTGTAACATCTAAATCAAAATAACTTGAAACAACTTTTTGAATTTGATCTATAGAAACTTCTCTCTTTGTATTCTTAACAAATTTATCAACTATTTGTTTAGTCAAGGCAAGTGTGAATTCTTTTCTATTAAAAGAGGCTTGTGCAATCATTGAAACTAAAACACCTTCCAATTCTCTAACATTTGACTTAATATTCTTAGCTATATAATCAACTATTTCTTCAGGCATATCTACACCATCTCTAAATAATTTGTTTTGCAATATCGAAATTCTTGTTTCATAATCAGGAACTTGCAATTCGGCAGAAAGACCCCATTTAAAACGAGATAATAAACGTTGTTCAATATCCTGCATATCAACAGGTGCTTTATCTGAAGTTATAATTACCTGCTTTCCATTTTGGTGTAAATGATTGAATATATGAAAGAATACATCTTGTGTTGCTGTCTTTCCAGATAAAAACTGTACATCATCAATAATCAACACATCAATCATTTGATAAAAATGAATAAAATCATTTCGAGTGTTCGATTTTACTGAATCAATAAACTGTTGAGTAAATCTTTCAGATGAAATATATAATACTGTTTTTTCAGGATATTTATCTTTAACCTCAACACCTATAGCATGCGCTAAATGCGTCTTACCTAGCCCAACACCTCCATAAATTAATAATGGATTAAATGATGTTCCTCCAGGCTTATTAGCAACTGCCATCCCTGCAGATCTTGCCAACCTGTTTGAATCTCCTTCAATAAAACTTTCAAAATGATAATTTGGATTCAATTGAGACTCTATCTTAACTTTTTGAATTCCTGGAATTACAAAAGGGTTTTTCAACTCTCTCTTATTGATATCCAAAGGAACTGTAATTCCTTGAGAATTTATTGGTTTTCTATTAGAACTTGGAATCTTAACTGTATGTGGTGTATTACTGCTATATACATTTTCCATACGCACATCATATACCAATTTCGCATCATCGCCTAATTCCCTAACTAATGCAACTCTTAATAATTTAATATAGTGTTCTTCCAACCATTCGTAAAAAAATTTACTTGGCACTTGAATTGTAAGTGAATCCCCTGAAATTTTGATTGGTTTGATTGGTTCAAACCACGTCTTATATGCTTGTGATTTTATGTTGTCCTTTATGAAGGACAGACACTCATTCCAAACTGATATTGCAGTCTTAGTCATTATTCTGGTTAGATATTTTGAGTTATGGTTAAATGAAAAAAAATAGAGGGGTGTCTACTATTTCTTAGGCCTTACAAAAATGTGAATAATTTTTAGTATAAAAAAATAAAATCACTATTGATTATTAACTTTTTTATGCGTATACTAATCCGCATAAAAAAAAATTAATGCTTATAAATAATCACAAAGTCCGAGTAAGATACGGCGAAACTGACCAAATGGGTTACGTTTATTACGGTAATTACGCTTCATATTTTGAAGTTGGCAGAGTTGAGTGGTTAAGGGATCTTGGAGTGTCTTATAAAGAGATGGAGAATAACGGCATTATGCTTCCTGTATCCAACTTAAATGTAACCTATTTAAAACCTGCAAAGTACGATGATTTGATAACTATCAAAACAACTCTAAAAAAAATACCTACTGCAAAAATTGAATTTGATTTTGAAATTTTTAATGTACAAAATGAATTACTAACTAAAGGCTACACTAGTTTAGTTTTTATAGATATGAAAAGAAATAAACCTACACGATGTCCAAAATATTTATTAGATAAAATAATTACTCTAATTCCTTAATTTTTAAGCAGCGTAAGTCTTCAAATTCTCTTTTTACTAAATCTGCATCTTTTTTTCTTACGGAAATTTTATAGACACAATTAATTTCCATTTTCTGAATTTCCATTTTCAATTTTCTCTCCTTTAGTATCCTCATTACCTTATCAAGGTATTCATATTCAAATGTCAATTGAAAACAAATATTAATTGTCTTTTCGATAATTTTAGAAGATTCTAAAACTAATTTAGCACCAGTTTTATATGCAGTAATCAATCCCCCAACTCCTAATTTAGTTCCTCCAAAATACCTTACCACAACGACTAAAGTATTTGTGACATCAAATGATAGTAGTTGACCATATATAGGCTGACCAGCGCTATTACTAGGCTCACCATCATCATTTACTCTAAATTGCGGATTCTCTTTACCAATTCTCCAAGCATAACACCAATGTCTTGCCTTATGATGCTTCTTTTTTAGCAGTATTATAAATTCTTTTACTTGATTTTCTGAAGTTACTGGAAATGAAAATCCAATAAATTTACTTCCACGATCTTTAAAAATATCTCCTTCAAATGAATTGTCAATTGTATTATATGTATCTATTTGAATCAAATTACTGATGTAACTATTTTTAATGTATCTGTATCTATATTTACAACTCGTTTAGTCAGGCCTTCTATTTTAGGAGCCTTTAAACCTTTTTCAAATTGAACGTCACCAATGAAAATTCTTGCTTCATCCCACAAATCACTATTCACAAAACCTCTAATAGTCTGTGCTCCTCCTTCAATGATTATTGATTGAATATTTTTCTTATATAAGATATCACATATTTGTTGAGGGACATTTTTCGAGTAATCAATATATTCAACCGATAAATTCTTCTTTTCATAATTAAACAATGAAGTCGAACTCGTAAATACAATAGTTTCGATTGAACCATCAAAAACGTATGAGTTAATTGGGATTCGCATAGAATTATCTAAAACAACACGAATAGGATTTTTCCCAGACCAGTTTCTTACATTCAATTTAGGATTATCTTGAATAACAGTATTTGTACCAACCATAATAGCATGCTCCTCACTCCTCCATTGATGAACAATTTGCTGAGAATATGTATTTGAAATCCAATTTGGTTCTTTTAACGAATCTTCATCACGAAGTTTATCAATAAAACCATCTTTAGTTTCTGCCCATTTCAATATAATGTAAGGTCTTTTCTTATTATGAAATGTAAGAAAGCGCTTGTTACTTTCTTTACATTCATTTTCAAGAACACCAACAACAACTTTACACCCATTATCTTTCATGAATTTAATTCCCCTTCCGCTTACCAAACTATTATCATCTAAACAACCTACAACTACATTCTTAATTCCACTATCAACAATAAAATTAGAACATGGTGGTGTTTTTCCTTGATGGCTACAAGGCTCCAAACTCACATATATAGTGGCTTTTTTAAGTAAACTTTTATCTTTTACAGATTCTATTGCATTTACCTCAGCATGATTGTCTCCATAAGGACTAGTATACCCTTCTCCAATAATTATATTATCATTTACAATCACAGAACCAACACTAGGATTAGGACGTGTTGTTCCAAATCCATTTTTTGACAATTTAATACAACGACTTATATATTTTTCATGTAATTTCACATCACAAAAATAACATTTTATATTGACTATAAGCACTTATACAATTAGAGAGATTACCCCTGAAGATAATCAACAAATTGCAAAAACTATTCGAGATGTGTTAATTGAATTTGGAGTGCCGAAAGTTGGAACTGCATATGAAGATAAAGCATTAGGCTCTTTATATGAAGCCTACAACAAACCAAAATCTGTTTATTTTGTGGTGGTAATAAACAATCAAATTGTTGGTGGAGCTGGAGTTATGAAATTGCAAAACTCAGAGGATAATATCTGTGAATTACAAAAAATGTATTTTTCATCTGAAGCAAGAGGAAAAGGTATTGGTGCAGAGATGATGGAAACTTGCCTAAAGAAAGCCTTAGACTTTGGATTTGAAAAATGTTATTTAGAAACACTACCATATATGGAAGGAGCTCGAAAATTATATCAAAAAACAGGGTTCAAATCTCTTGATGCTCCTTTAGGAGATACAGGGCACTATAGTTGTAATATGTGGATGATAAAAGATTTAATATGAATCTAATTACATTAAAAAATAATTTTAAATCTCGCCTTTCTTCAACATATCCAATTGAAGAAATTGATAGTTTTTTCTATATTTCGCTAGAATACAAACTAAACATCAAAAGAGTTGAGTATGCCTTGAATCCAAGTCATACAATTCCAAAAGAAAGTCAATCGTACTTTAAGGAAGTAATTGAAAAATTGAATAAAGAAATTCCTATTCAATATATAATCGGTGAAACTGACTTTTACGGATTAAAATTTAAAGTAAATGAACATGTCCTAATCCCAAGACCAGAAACTGAAGAACTAGTAGATTGGGTGCTAAATGACGTTAAAGCTAATGACACTGTAAAAATATTAGATATTGGCACTGGAAGTGGCTGTATAGCAATCTCATTAGCTAAAAACCTTCCTAAATGCAAAGTTTTCGGTTTAGATATATCAAAAGAAGCATTAAAAGTTGCAAACAAAAATGCTGAATTAAATAATGTTAATGTTGAATTTATTAATGAAGATATATTAAAATTAAATAATTTTTTAGAACAATTTGATATTATTGTTAGCAATCCACCATATGTAAGAGAGTTGGAAAAGCATGAAATCCAAAAGAATGTTCTTAATAATGAGCCACACCTAGCACTTTTCGTTAAAGACCAAGCCCCTTTACTCTTTTATGAGCGTATTGCTATTTTTGCAAACACTAACTTAAAGAAAAATGGGTTTTTATATTTTGAAATTAATCAATACTTAGCTACAGAAACCAAGATTTTACTAAACGATAAAAATTTTAAAAATATAGAATTAAAAAAAGATCTTAATAATAATAACCGAATGATTAAAGCATTCTAAATACTACTTAATGATTATATTCTCCCGCCTTAATGCCGATACAGCCAGACTTGGAAATCAACTTTTTAGAATTGCGTCTACAATTGGCATTGCCATAAAAAACAAACAAGAATACGGTTTTTCTAATTGGGAATACGCCAAATATTTTACAAAACCTCTTCCTGGTTTTGATGAAAATTTAGAATACCCTATCATTAATGAAAAAAAATTTGAACACCATGAATGGAATGTAAAGAAAGGAAATTTTGAGATTTACGGCTGGTTACAAACTGAGAAGTATTTTGATATAGATATCGTAAAAGAGCAGTTTACTTTTAAACAAGAAATTGTTAAAAAAGCAATAGATCCTTATAAAGACATTTTATCTAAAAAAACCATACTTATGACCGTAAGGAGAGGAGATTATATTAACCACCCCTATTTTTATCAACTATCATTCAAGTATTACCTTTTAGCACTAATTCAAAATTTCCCGGATTGGCAAGAAAGAAATATTCTATTTACTAGCGATGACATGAATTATTGCAAAGAACATTTTTCGTTTTTAAAAAACGCTTATTTCATTAATAACACCAACCCTCTAGAACATATGATTATTGGAAGTAAATGTGATGATTTTATAATTAGTAATTCTACTTTCTCATGGTTTACGGCTTGGCTTGGCGAAAAACATAATACCAAAGTAATTAGGCCTAAACAATTTTTAAGAGGAATTGAGAGTAAAAGAAAAAATGATAAAGATTTCTTTCCAGATCGCTGGATTAAATTTGACGAAGATCAATATAAATTACCATTGAAATATTGGAGACATACTTTAAAAAGTGACGTAACAGACTATATATTGGATGTGAAATATTTCTTAAATAGGGTTAAAAATTATATTAAAAGAAAATCCTTAAAATAAATCATTATACTTTTATAGACAAATTAAAAAAACTAAACACACATAATAAATGAAAAAAATAATTAGAATTTCAGGTTTAATCTTTACAAGTATTATTTATTTATTTAGTTGAACCACTAATTATATTTGTTTCAAAATTTGTTGAGAGCTACTCCAGACAAATACCTAGAGCCAAATAAGATTTTATTTATTATATCTATTATCATTCTACTCCTTTTAGTTTTTTTAATTTGTCTATAAAAGTATAATAATATTTCTTCAAAATTATAAACTATATAATTTTATAAAATCTGTATCTTTGCATTATGCGAATAGACATCATAACCGTTTCACCTGAATTAATAAAAAGTCCTTTTGAGTATTCAATTATTAAAAGAGCAATTGAAAAAGGTCTAGTTGATGTTCATTTTCATGATTTACGCAAATATGCACTCAATAAATATGGTAAAATTGATGATTATCAGTTTGGTGGAGGAGCAGGAATGGTATTAATGATAGAACCTATTGATAAATGTATTTCAGAGTTGCAATCGCAACGAAAGTATGATGATGTTATTTATATGACTCCTGACGCAAAAACACTGAACCAACAGACTGCAAATACACTATCTCTTAGTAATAATATAATCATCCTTACTGGCCATTATAAAGGTGTAGATCAACGCGTAAGAGATAAATTCATTACCAAAGAAATTTCTATTGGAGACTATGTTTTGAGTGGAGGTGAATTGGCAGCAGCAGTTTTATGTGACTCGATTATTCGTCTTATTCCAGGAGTTTTAGGTGATGAGACATCTGCTTTAACAGATTCTTTTCAAGATAATTTACTATCTCCACCTGTTTACACAAGACCTTCAGAATACAAAGGCATGAAAGTCCCAGGTATTTTGCTTTCAGGAAACTTTCCTAAAATTGATGAATGGCGTTCTGAAAAAGCCCTAGAACACACTCAAAAAATTAGACCAGATTTATTGTGAAATGATGATTGAAATTAATTCAATTATATTTTTCTATAAAAAACTAATTCAATACATTTGCAAACTGAAAATCAACCTCTGACGAAAATCGTGAATGTTGGCTTTACAAAACAATTAAAATTATTAAAATGGCAGATTTAGTAAAATTCGTCCAAGACGAATTTATTACAAGAAAAGATTTCCCAGAATTTTCTGCAGGAGATACTATTACTGTTTATTACGAAATTAAAGAAGGTGAAAAAACTCGTACTCAGTTTTTTAGAGGTGTTGTAATTCAACGTAAAGGTTCAGGTAGTTCTGAGACTTTTACTATCAGAAAAATATCTGGTACTGTTGGAGTAGAACGTATTTTTCCATTAAACTTACCTGCACTTCAAAAAATTGAAGTAAACAAACAAGGAAAAGTTAGAAGAGCACGTATCTACTACTTTAGAGGTCTTACAGGTAAGAAAGCAAGAATTACAGAAGTAAGAAGGAAATAACACCCTTAAACTTCTCAAAAGTTATAATCCCAATTTGAAATTTCAAATTGGGATTTTTCGGTTTATCAACAATTGTTCAAAAGTACAGTTCATATCTTGTTGAAAACTAACTAGTTGTTTTTTTTGTTAATTTTAAACACATCTTTTATATTTGTGTGAGAAATAATATGTGAAATTTATTTCACTACATTATTTTAACGTTCATGAACATCATTTTTCAAATTTAGCAGAAGTATAGTCAACAAGTATTTAGCATACAGAAAGGAATATATGAATTTGAAAAATAGTTAAGATAAGTGTTTAATACAAATGACTTTATAAATCATAACAAAGTTTTAGCACCTATTTTGATTCGGGGAAAATAACTAATAAGAAGTTGTTTAGAGAAAATTTACTGATAAAGTAGTCGTTAGAAAACTTTAGGGTTTTTTATTAAACTATAGGTTTAAATTAATTGTGAAAAGTAAATTTAAAAATTCAACAAGTGATAATCGTAACATTATAATTACAGTTTATTAGAAAAATTAACCCAAGCAAAAAGCCATAATAATCGAGCAATCATTATTATGGCTTTTGTTTTATATAAAAACTCTGCCCATAATTGTAATATTGTAAAATGCAAGCCCAATTAATCGTATTTTAACCTTTAAATTTAAAGTAAAAATTAGTAAATTTACAGCCCTTTTAAATAAATAAAGATGACTAATTCAAAGATTACTTATACTCTTACAGATGAAGCCCCAGCTCTCGCAACACTTTCTTGGTTGCCAATTGTAAAAGCTTTTGCCAAATCAGCAAATATAGAAATAGAAACTAAAAACATATCTCTAGCTAGTAGAATATTAGCAACTTTTCCAGAAAACTTAACAGATTTTCAAAAACAAAATGATGCTTTAGCTGAATTAGGAATTTTGGCTAAAAGCCCAAAAGCAAATATTATTAAATTACCAAATATTAGCGCATCTCTACCTCAGTTGAAAGCTACAATTATTGAATTGCAAGAAAAAGGGTTTGATATTCCAAAGTATCCTGAAGAGTTTAAAACTAATGAAGAATTAGAACTAAAATCGAGATATTCTAAAGTTTTAGGAAGCGCAGTAAACCCTATATTAAGAGAAGGTAACTCTGACCGTAGAGCACCGAAACCAGTAAAGAATTACGCAAGAAAAAACCCTCATTTTATGGGTAAATGGAGTGCTGACTCAAAATCTCATGTATCAACTATGGGTGAAAATGATTTCGCTACAAGCGAAAAATCAATCACACTAGATTATGATACAAATGTTAGAATTGAACACACAAACACTTCCGGAAATACTGAAGTATTAAGAGAAAAAGTTTCGCTAATTAAAGGTGAGATTATAGATGCTTCACTAATGAGTAAAAACGCGTTAATCTCATTTATTGAAACAGAGATAGCATCAGCAAAAGAAAATAACCTTTTATTTTCATTGCACATGAAAGCCACTATGATGAAAGTTTCAGACCCTATTATTTTTGGTCATGTAGTTAAAGTTTTCTTCAAAGATGTATTTAAAAAACATGGGGGAATTTTTAATAAAATTGGAGTAAATGTAAATAATGGTTTCGGAAATCTCTTAAGTGGAATCAAAGAATTACCTGACAAAAAAAGAACTGAAATCGAAGCCGATATTCAAAAAAGTATTGAAAATGGTCCATCTTTAGCTATGGTAAATTCAGATAAAGGAATTACTAATCTTCATGTTACAAGTGATATAATTATTGATGCTTCTATGCCTGCAATGATACGTAACTCTGGTCAAATGTGGAATAAAGATGGGAACTCACAAGACACAAAAGCAGTGATTCCAGATAGTAGTTATGCCAGTATTTACCAAACTACAATTGATTTTTGTAAAAAACATGGTGCATTTGACCCAACAACAATGGGTTCTGTATCTAATGTAGGATTAATGGCTCAAAAAGCAGAAGAATATGGATCGCATGATAAAACGTTTGAATTAAAATCAAATGGTGTTGTTAGAGTTATTGATTCTAAAGACAACATTCTTTTGGAACACAAAGTTGAAGAAGGAGATGTTTGGAGAATGTGTCAAACGAAAGACCTACCAATTCAAGATTGGATTAAATTGGCAGTAAATAGAGCAAAAGCAACTAACACACCTGCAATTTTATGGCTTGATAAGAATAGAGCACATGATGCTGAATTAATTAAAAAAGTAAATCTATATCTTCCTAATCATACTACTGAAGGATTAGATATTAGAATTATGGCTCCAAAAGAAGCAACAGAATTTTCTTTAGAACGTATCAAAGAAGGCTTAGATACAATATCTGTAACAGGAAATGTACTTCGTGATTACAATACAGACCTCTTCCCTATTCTTGAGTTAGGTACTAGTGCAAAAATGTTATCTATTGTACCGTTGATGAATGGTGGAGGATTATTTGAAACTGGCGCTGGAGGTTCTGCTCCAAAACATGTTCAGCAATTCACTTCTGAAAATCATTTACGCTGGGATTCTTTAGGAGAATTTCTTGCTTTAGCGGTATCATTAGAGCATACTGCAGAAAAAAACAACAACAAAAAAGCTCAATTACTAGCTGATTCTTTAGATTTAGCAACAATAAAATTATTAGATAATAGAAAATCTCCATCTAGAAAAGTAAACGAATTAGACAATAGAGGAAGCCATTTCTATTTAGCAATGTATTGGGCTGAAGAATTGGCAAATCAAACAGAAGATTCAGAATTACAATCAACATTTAAAAGTCTTACAAATACACTTAAAACTAATGAAAATGAAATAATTTCAGAATTAAATAGCATTCAAGGTACAGCTGTAGATACAGATGGTTACTTTTATCCAGATTTAAATTTAACAACCTCAGCAATGAGACCAATATCTAAATTCAATTTAATTATTGATAACTTTTAAAAAAGTATTGAAAATTAAAAAAGCCCTAACACCTAGTTGGGGCTTTTTTTATTATTTTTGAATTATGGACTTTACTAAAACTACAGAGCAATCTTCAAACTATAATCATCTTGAAAAAATGACTATAAATGAATTGCTTACTAATATCAATAATGAGGATCTAACAATAGCACAAGCTGTAAAAATTGCTATACCCCAAATTGAAGAACTTGTAAATAAGATTGTAGAACAATTAAAAATTGGCGGAAGACTTTTTTATATTGGCGCGGGAACAAGCGGAAGACTTGGTATATTAGATGCTTCTGAATGCCCTCCAACTTTTGGTGTTTCTCACGAATTAGTTCAAGGACTAATTGCTGGAGGAGATACTGCAATAAGAAAAGCAATTGAAAATGCTGAAGATTCTATTACACAAGGATGGCTTGACTTACAAGAAAAAAATATTTCTAATAAAGATGTAGTAATAGGTATTGCTGCTTCTGGAACCACTCCATATGTTATTTCTACTCTCGAGAAATGTAATGACAATAATATCATAACAGGATGCATAACAATGAATGAAGGGAGTCCATTGGTAAAAGTTTCTCAAAATCCAATTGTATGTATTGTAGGTCCTGAATTTGTTACGGGAAGTTCTAGAATGAAAGCAGGAACTGCACAGAAATTAATTTTAAATATGATTTCTACTTCAACTATGATTCAGTTAGGAAAAATAAAGGGAAATAAAATGATAGATATGCAATTATCAAACGACAAACTAGTAAATAGAGGTGTGAAGATGATTATGCAAGAGTTAAACATTAATGAAGAAATTGCAAAAAAATTACTTTTAAAAAACGGGAGTGTAAGAAGCGCTATAAACAATCATAATGAGTAGTAGCAAATCATTAATATCCAAAGGATTAAAATATATGGGAATTGCAATTTTCCTTATGTTTTTAGGTCCAATTCTAATTTCTATTGGGTTTAGAGCTATGAATGACGGAATTTACTTTTGGTTAATTTTAGGAATTATTATTGCTATTATTGCTATTATATCTGCATTTATAGGGATTAAAACTATTTTAAGCGGATTATTTGACGATGGGAAGTAGTAAAATATTTTTGAAAAAATTAAAAAATTGGGAATATTGGCCAACGCATATGTTTTACGTACCAAACCTACCCTATGCTTTTTATTTAGCCCTAAAAGCAAAAAGTTTAACTTTCTACACAGCTGCAAATCCTATATTAAAAAGTTCTGGAAATGGAACAGAGTCAAAATTTGAATCTCTACAGCACATTCCAAAAAAATATAAACCAAAAACAATTTTAGTTTCTCCAAGCGAAAACCTTGATGCAGTTTTAGAAAAAATTGAATTAGAAAAAATTGAATTCCCACTAATTGTGAAACCTGATATAGGTTTTAGAGGATTGCTTGTGCAAAAAATAAATACAGAGATAGAGTTAAAAAAATACTTAAAGAAGTATCCGCTAAATATTATAATTCAGGAGTTTATAAAATATAAAAATGAATGTGGAATATTTTATTATAGATTACCAAATGAAAAAACTGGCCATATAACTTCAATAACTTTAAAAAAATTTTTAAGCATTATAGGTGACGGAAAATCTACATTATCCGAATTAATTTTAAATGATGAAAGAGCTTCTATATATTATGATATTTTCAAAGATATCCATAGGGAAGAATTAAATTTAATTCCGAAAAAAAATAAAGAAGTTTTACTTTCTTCAATAGGAAATCATTCTAAAGGAACACAGTTTAAAAATGGAAATGGATTAATAAGTGATGAATTAACAACTATAATTCAAGAGATAGAACAACACATTGAGGGCTGGAATTATGGCCGACTAGATATCAAATACGATACGTTCGATAAAGTATTATCAGATAAAAAATTTAAAATATTAGAAATTAACGGTATCATATCTGAACCGACTCATGTTTTTGACGCATCAACTTATTCTTACTTCGACGCGCTTAAAGCAATTAGAAAACATTGGAAAATTCTATACAACGTTTCTACAACTAATCATGAATTAGGCAATGTCGAATATATAAAACCGATGAAATTTTTAAATGATGCTCTTGAATTAAGAACTTATATAAAGAGAGTAAAAGAATTAAGTTTGTGATAATTCATTTTATGTATTTGTATGGTTTAAATCAAAATTTACATCTAGAACCTTTATTCCTAATTAAGAAATAATATTTTTAAAATTTTGGTTTCCTTCTTCAGTTTTCAACTCAACTAACTCATTTAGTTTAAGAATAGATAAATATATTTTTTAAATTTATAAAATATAATAATTTTAAATAACTAAAAAACAGTAATTTAAATTTAAAATATCGCTCGAAAATATCTTAACTTTTTCTTTTGGCATGCTATTTGAAAATACTCAAATAAGCGGAAGTCGAAAAGCTTACAGAGTAGACGTAATCCTAAAACCATTCAATTATGAAAAAAAGGATACTTTTAGTAACAATGCTATTGTTGGTCTCAACAGTTGAAGCGAACTATGGCGAAAGATCAAACTTAAGAAAGGATTATACAAGTGTTTATGACGCTGAACCAATCCAATTTAAAGAGCGTGGAATCAAATTTTATGTTTTTCTAAATGGCGAGTTTGATTTTAATACACAGCCAAATCGTAATAACAATGTTAGCTATTTAAACAAAAAATCGCGTAGGTCATCTAAAATACTAAAAAATAAAGGTATTAAAATTGAACACGATTATAAAGGTAGAGTTCGAAGAATAGGAAATGTATTTGTAAATTATAATAGATACGGTAAAGTTACAAGGATTGGTAAGGTATTTGTAAAATACAACCGTAGATATGTTTCAAAAGTTGGAGGATTAAAAGTTCTATACAACAACTGGGGAAATTTGAAATATATTGGTAAAGTAAAAATACCATCTCATAGTTTCTTTTGGAATTTTAGGAATACATTAGAATATGACTATGATGACGATTTCTTCTTCAAAGGAAATTTCATAAACGACTTTGAGTCTTATGACGAAGATGAAGACTATTTATACTACCGTTCAAAAGATGTGAAGAAAGGCAATAAAGGAAGTGTAATAAAGAGAAAGAAAAGAAGTAGTTCCTCAAGAAAACGTAGAAGAATAATTAAATAATATTAAAATCCTGAGCTTTATACTCAGGATTTTTTTATGAAGTTTTTTTCTTTAAAAATTTATATATCAACTCATTAATATCTTTTGACACTTTTGATTTTATCACAAAAAATAAATAAATTAATATCAGTAAGACACTCTTTAAAATGATATTAATAAATGGGTTGTCTGAAACACTCACAAAGTAAAAACCTAAATATAACAAGAGAATTGCAACTAAAACCAATAGCGTTTTAGATGAAAAAGGCTGCATATTGAACTTTTTCTTTATATATCCTATTTTAATTGTATTAAACAAAATAATAGTTAATAACGTTGCTAATGCTGCTCCATCAATTCCTATTTTTTCGATTAAAATTTTATTCAACAGAATAACACTTGTTGCCATACCTATAGAAAAATAAAAAAACATTTTGTAATATTTTGAATTAGTCAAAATTGCGCCATTTATCCCTAAAGCAAGTTTATACAACTCTGAAAAAGAAATCATTAATACGATTAAAACACCAACAGCATATTCAGGTCTGTCAATAATCTTATACATATCTACAATGTTTAAATTGATTAATAGAAATAGTAATCCACCTACAACTAATAGATTTATTGAACTTTGCTTATATAACTTCTCAACTTCAGGTAAATTATTTTCATTTAAATATTTTGCAGTTATTGGATTTGTAATTTGCTGCATCGCTCTACTTGGAATAGCAACTACAGAAGCGATATAGACACCAACAGAATAATAAGCAACTTCAGCAATCATTTCTATTTGCGGAATCATAAACTTATCTATTTCTAATAATATAGTTCCTGCAGAACCAGCCAAAATTAAATAGAGGGAATATCTAGAAATCTCTTTAAAATTCTGTGGCTGTTTTAAGGTGAATTTTGGAGTATATAACTTTAATGCATAGAGCATCATTATTAGCATTCTTAGAAAATATGCAATGGTAATTCCATAAATAAACTGCTCTGGAGATATCCATTTAAAAAAAACTGCAAAAAGCAAAACGGAAGCACATAGACGAGCAAATATTTCTCTAACAAAATTTCCGAAAACTGAATCTAATTGCACTTTGGTCCAAGCATAAAAAATTTCAAAGTATGCCATAAATATAGCGGACCAGAATATTAAATGGGTATAACTTTTTAAAAGAGGATTTCTTTCTGAAACCCAATCAGAAATAGTACCATAAGTAAATATTCCAATAACTGCAATTGGAACAACTATAAATAATGGAAAAACCAAAGACCATGTTAATAAACTATCTTTCTGAATCTTATCTTTATAAGATGAAAAATATTTCACAACAGAATGTTGCATCCCAAACGCGACAAGAGGTAATAATATATTTGCTGTAGATAAAAGAAAAATAATAAGTCCATAATAATCAACTTCTAAAAACCGCGTATATAAGAAAAGTGCATTTACACCGCCAATCGAAAACCCTAAAATTAGGGTTAATGTGTTTTTAATAGATTGATTTAATACAATTCCCATTAGAGTTTAGTTAAAATTTGGGCTAACTTTTTAGTTAAATTTTTTCTGTGATATTGCTCAATATTTATTGCATCAACACTCAAATCACCTTCTTTATATTTTTTATAAAGTTCTAAAATAGTTGTTTTTAATTTAATCTTATCATTAAATTCTAGAACGCTTCCTGTATTTGTTCCTTCAATAATTTCAATTAAATCACTTCCTTTTGGCACTAACGCCAAGATTGGCCTATTGGAAGTTATATACTCAAATACTTTTCCTGTTATGATCCCTTCTGAACCTTTTACTTGGGGAATCAATAATAACAATACTTGTGATTTCTTTTGCAGTCGTATCGCTTCTGAATGCGCAACATAATCAATTATTGAAGCATGATTCAATAAATCAAAATCTTTCAAACTGTCAATTATTTGTTTTGAACTATTTCCAATAAAATTTAATTGCAAATCTTGTGCGAACTCTTTGTTTTCACTCAAAATCTCTTTTAATACTTGCCAAAGTACAATTGGATTGCTTTGAGTTGGTAACAGGCCAATATGTGATAGCGTAAACTTTTTATCTAAAGAATATGTTTGTTCTATCAAAACTTCGTTGTCATATCCGTTGGTGATGACTTCAACTTTAGTTCTATATTTCTGAAATTCTTTTTGAAGGTGGTTACTGACCGTAACAACAACATCTGCTTTCGATAAAATTTCTTTCTCTAATTGATTTAATTTTATTTTTGACTTAGTCGTCAATAAAAGATCCTTATTATAAAACAAATTTGACATTGGATCTCTAAAATCTGCCAACCATTTCACACCCAACTTTTGCTTTAAACGCATCCCAATTAAATGCATACTGTGAGGTGGACCTGTTGTAATGACAACATCTACAGGATTACTTTTTAAATAAGAAGTTAAATATTTTACCGACGGTTTTACCCAGAATTTTCTCGCATCAGGAATAAAATAATTTCCTCGTATATATTGTAAAGACTTCTGTATAAATGATGGATTGGAACTCACATTTGCAGTTGCAACCTTCTTCTTTTTTATAAAATTATTTGGTTCAAAAATAGGCTGTTTTAGAACAGTAATACTATCTGGAATTTCATTCTCCAATGAAGTATCAACAACATCATAGTTTGGATTATCAACAGTATAAACAATTGGTTCAATATCAAAATCTTGTAAATACTTTGCGAATTTTAACCAACGCTGCACGCCACTTCCACCTGCAGGAGGCCAATAATATGTGATGATTAAAACTTTCAATTTTTTAAATTATCGTATAAATTTAATAATACTTCAGCCGTTTTATTCCAATTAAACTCTTCTTTAATAAATTTTTCTCCGTTTGCTCCTAGTTCTTTTTGAAGATTTTCATCAGTATATAATCTTAAAATATTCTCTGAAAAATCTTTTGAATCTTGCTCTTGGTGAACCAATCCTGAATGAACACGTTCAATCAATCTTTTCTGTGCAATTGCATCACTTACAAGTAATGGTTTACCAAAACTCATATATTGAAATAACTTATTTGCATATGCTACATCATGCTGAATATTTCTATTGAGTGGAGAAATACAGATATTAGAAGCAACAATATACGAAGGAAATAAAGATACATTTTGCCAACCTTCAAAATCAACATACTTTTCTAATCCTAACTCTTTAACTTTTTGCTTTAAAACTACATCCGTAGAATTTTTACCAACTATAACTAATTTAACATTTGGTATATTATCCTCTAAAAGGATAAGCGATTCAATGGCTGTTAATAACCCTCTTCTAATTCCTGTATCTCCTAAATATAAAAGCACAAAACTTTCTTTATATCTATCTATAATATTATTATCTATAACAGCATTTTCATAAAAAGATGGCAAAACAGTATTGGGAACTAAATGAATTTTATCTGTTGATATTTTAGTTCTGCCAACTACTTCATCAATAAATTCTTGTGAAACTGTAATTATATTTGTAGCCTTTCCAATAAACTCTTCTTCTTTAATCTTCCATTTTTTAGGGGAAATTAATTGCTTACCAGGAAATTTTTGCATGTGCGGATAAAACTTCATTATCTCTGGCATATTATCGTGCAAATCTAAAACGGTTGGTAAGTTTAAAATTTTATTAGCCTTAAACACAGCATCTGCAATTCGCATATCATGAATATGAATTACATCAATAGCATTGTTTTCTAAAAAATGAACTATTCTTGGTTGCATCAACTTAGTATAAAAGGGAAATGTATATGCTAAAGCAGATAACTTATATTCCAATTTATTTGTTTTATATCTACAAACTTTTATCCCATTTATATCTTCAAAATCTGGTTCAGCAGTATATTTTAAAGAAAATAGAAATACTTTATGACCTTTGTTAATTAGAGCAATCGCTTCGTTCTCCACTCGTGGATCTGGCGGAAACGTATAATCTAAAATCATTCCGATTTTCATGTGTTTATATCTATTGTTTTTTTTACTGTTACATGTGTTCGCTATTAATCATTCCCTTTGGCGAAAAGGCTTATAACATGTTCGGTTCATAAACTACTTTTGTTTTTCTGCGTAAACAGCATAATATCTTGGAATGAAATTTCTTAAAAAAGGCCTAAATCCAATCTTTTTAGTAGGACTTGTCCATTTTCTAGTATCTTTTATATTCCAGTCAGCTTTTTCTAATAGCCAATCAAATTGCCAATCTTCAAATTCGTGATAATGCCTATCCCATTTCACTGTTTTACTTCTGTATGCTTTTGCAAACCATAAATTTAAGGGAATAGTTGCTATTAACTTTGTTGAATTAATTGAGCGCAACACATTAAATGGAGCAATCAAATGCTCAAAAATTTCAAATGCTGTCACTGCATCTACATTATATTTTTTAACAGTCTCTGGCAACAAATCTAAATCTTCACCTTCAGTATTGTAAACTGTATATCCATTCTGCTCCATCATTTCACTAAAAACATTTCTAGTTCCTAAATCTAGGATAGTTGCTGGAGCAGGTAAAACTTCTTGTAAAAATTCTAAAGTTAGTTTATACCTTCTATCGTGTTGACTCATATTTTTTTTTCTTTCTTTTAAATAAAAACCATCCAATAGGAATCAAGAACAATAAAGCGTAAGAAGCCAACGCAATAGTACTTCCGGTTTTAATAACTTTTGGCTCAAATTTAAATTCAATTGTATGATTTCCTGCTGGAATTTCCATTCCTCTCAATACGTAATTGACTCTAAAATGTTTTGTTAATTTCCCATCTATATACGAATTCCAACCATCTTTATAATACATCTCAGAAAAGACTGCAAATTGTTCGCTTTTTGAATTGCTCTGATATGAAATCGCATTCGCCTTATAATCAGTTAAACTAATTTGAGCCAATGAATCTTTTGGATAATCATTCTTATAATCAGATGTATATCTTGAACTTAAAACTACTATTGTTTTGGTATTTAAAGAGTCTAATGCTTTTATTTCTTCATCAGCACTCACGACAAACTTCAGTTCGTTTACAAACCAAGCATTTCCATTAGCGTTAGAATTAACTGCTAATGTTGGTGCACCTTTTTCATCTGGAACAATCACATACTTCGTATTTAGCATGTTCAATACTTCAGGGTTTCTCTTTGCAACATGAAAATCATATAGTTCTTGATAACGTCCCATTTTAACTGCACTATAACCACCTAAAGAATTATGATAGTATGGTGTAGCTCCATCTGCTAATAAATTTTTAGTGAAATCAGCCACTCGATAATGTTCTTTGTCTTTTAAAATTTCTTGATCAATTATAGATTTTTTGAATGGCTTATTAACTTTTCTGGCCGAAGTGAAATTATCATTATTTACATATCTTTTATCAACACCAACCATATCAAACAATAACAATCCTAAAAAACCAACCAATAAAATATCTTTATTGATTTTCTGCTTCAAATACAACCAAAGAACTCCTGCAATACCTAAAACCAATAATAAAGTTCTTAAACTGTCGCTATAAAACAATGTATATCTATCTAAAGTAACAGCATCTAAATAACCACTTACCTGCTCATCTATTTGAACATCAATTGGAGTTTCAAAAGAAAATAGTTCTTGACCTCCTATAACAAACAACAATGCGAAACCACCAACGATAATTGTTGCCCACTTCAATCCATTTAACTTTCTTTCAACTGTTATTTTATCAGAAATCAACGTATTTAATCCTAGCAAACCTAAAAGCGGTATACAAATCTCTGCTATTATTTGAATAGAAGAAACTGCTCTAAATTTTGTGTATAGTGGTACATAATCTATAAAGAAATTTGTGAGTACAGAGAAATGTTTTCCCCAACTTAATAGGATCGAAAATACCGTAGCAGCAACCAACCATTTTTTCCATTTACCATCCACTAAAAACAAGGCCAATACAAACAGGAATATAAAAATTGCTCCAATATAATATGGTGCAGCCACAATTGGCATTTCCCCCCAATACATCGACGTAATTTGCATTAGATAATTTGCATCATCCGGATTCAAGCCTTCATT
>TARA_B110000090_G_scaffold210111_1_pt1 | contig 21179 bp, 23 predicted proteins | sample TARA_B110000090 | Tara Oceans TARA_B110000090 (sample SAMEA4397239) | marine metagenome | biome: Polar Biome; feature: [SRF] surface water layer (ENVO:00010504); material: water (ENVO:00002006), including particulate matter (ENVO:01000060) such as... | depth 5 m
ACCAGATGGGAACAATCGGAAAATAATGAAACTCATGGCAGAAGGGGACATGGAAAAGGCTGTGCTACAAATGTTTGTACGGCCAGGAGATGGCGGTAGAATGTCGTACTCCGAAATGAGAAGCCATTACGGTTGAGTCGTTGGTACTAGGGGGTAGGGACGTGTGTGACCCGTATCGCACCATGTCAATTGTCGCAAGTACATGTCTTGCTGAATAATATACCTTTTTTTAGTTGTTATTGTATTTTGCACGGGCACTGGTTTGTAATTCACCGAGACGAACCAACATTTTTTTACGGAGTGTGTGGAGGTGGTCTTTATTTTCGGTTGCGTTGTACAATTCAATGGCATCTAAATCTTGTTCGATTTGGGCACATTCGACCCAAATATGGGAGAATTGAGTCTTTGTCCGTGAACTCTTGTATTGTTCGCGACATGTTCTTAAACGGTTGTACAATTGTAATAATTTTTCCATTTGTGAGACAATCCCAAAGTAATTAGGGCAAAGACGTCCCTACTAAATACTGAACTCGACAGGTTAGAGCCCCACCCGTATCAAGACCAGAGGATGAAGGCGACAAACAGTGTCCAGAGTGCCAGCCCTCCACCAAACATGTACAACTGGCATCGCGAGGTGTATTGACTCTTGATTTTACGAATCGATTTTTTGATCTCCTCGCGGTTATTTTCGAGTGCGTGGTGAATGGTGCGGAAATTTTCATTGGACTGGATCATCAGTTCAGAATTCATGTGGATGACATGGCCCACTTTGTCGTCCAATTCTGCCACTCGAGAATCCAATGCACTCACACCCTTTTCCAGTGTCTCCAAACGTCCAGAGATATTACCACCAGATGTCAACATACACTATAAATGTTCCTGATTATATACTCACATGTGGATATATATACTACTTGGTCTAGCAGCCACCAATGTTTTGTTACTTGTCATTCGTTACGCGGGCGCAATGGGACTGCTCTGCACATGGTTGCCTGCTCGTACCATCTTTGTATTGGTGACATTGATGTACAGCGCAGACATCCAACAAGAACAACTCTTTACGACCATGTTGTTCCTTTTCGGTAGCCATCTCATACCGGTCGTGTTTCTGACAGTGTTTCGGATCGGCATGCACCATTACAGAGGAAGACAACCGCGATTTGATACCCACGCCATCTGGCCTTTCATTTGGGTCGTGGCCATCGTAGTCTTGGGCGTCGGCCTGGCTGGTCTCTGTGTCTTGAAATCCAACGCGATTTTGTTTATATTGGGGGCCTTGGCCGCAGTGTTTAACTTTATCAACGTGCAAGACATGCCCAGGCACATTCGACTGCGACCCATTCAAATAACAACAACCTATCTGCTTCTGTCCAATGCTACTGTGGCAGCCATGCTGTACGCAGTCAACGTTTTGATAGAAAATGGACATGAAAAGATGGTGGGGGTTCTCACCAACATGCCATTCATCTCCATTGCACTGCTGGCCCACTCCACGTGTGCATCGACAGGAACGCAAACCACATCACAACATGTCTACATGTTGGCCTGTCAAATATGGCCGTCGCTCGTCTTTGTCCTGGTCATCATTTTGACACGACACTTTCGACGGCAGCAGTCGTTAGGCATTGCCGGACTCGCCACAGTCATTGTCATCGGCATTCAATTTGGACTGTTTATGGAAAAAGTAACTCAACCTACACCCAGTAACAACGCTATTAAAATTTAGGAAAAAAATATGTGTTTGTTATTAACTACTGTGTTTAAATTATTTTTTGGATTGGGGGATGTGTAGCACGAGAATGATCTTATTCCGTTTTGCTGCGTTTAGTAGGGCGGTCGCTGTCGTCGTTGGTAGTGGACGACAATCGGTACAACACGCCGGAAGCGCCACTTTTGCCCTCCGGATTAGAATCGATGCGAAGACCATGCTCCAACGATATACTCAATTTAAGACCAAACTTGCCGTCAGCCATAAAGTAGACAGAAGGGCGAAGGACAGGGGCAATCATTGCCCCGCGCTGAATGGTCTCCGGGACAGTGGGCAACCCACTGCTGTCTTGCATGGGCAAGACATTTTTAGCACCGCTTTTGCTAAACACGTTCTGACTGAAACGCAACTGGCGGTAACTGTCCTCGTCACGTTTGGAAACCGCCCCATTAAACGCGTCCACAATGATGGTGCGAAAACAGTTGTCGTAAGACTCACTGGTTTCGGTGGCCATTTCGGTTGCTTCCTCCGCTGAATCGGATTTCAATTTAATCAACAATTTATCACTGGCCAATGAGTAGTCAATCAGGTCATTCTGAAGTTTTTCAATCGTGTCGAAAAAAGCGACAGAGGTTGGGTTGTTCGGATCTTCCTTGGTCACCGCTGTGTACTTGGCATTGCTTTCAGTCACACCCGAAATACGGCCCAACGTACCAGTGCCAGTCAAATCGGAAAACACAATTTCAGTCGCGACAGGACGCACCTGATAGGCACAGCCTTGTTCGTCATTGATGTTCAAGTACAATTTATCGTCCTTGCCTTCAGACAGCTTAAACTGGTAAGGACGACCGACGGTTTCAATGGCGTCCATCGAGGCAGAGGCACGACCAGTGCCCGACGAATACACCACAATGTCCGGGAGCAGGGTATAGGTCAATCCGTACTTGTCCTTGGACATGGCAAAGGGTCGCACCGAAAATGGTACGGACAAGAGTGCACCGTTGCGAATCTCGGGGGCTTCCGACATTTCCTCGTATTTGTCACCCACTGTTTGTACGTAACGGACAGTGCGCGGCGACAAATCTTTGTTGTACGCACGACACTTGATCACAAGCTGCTGCTCCCCATCTCTCGATTTGAGAGGAACCATGGCATTTTTCTTAAACGCTTTGAGTGCCATGGCCTCCACCTCTTCCGGTGACTTTTTTTTGCCGTAACGTTTGACTGTTTTAGCACGAATGGCAGTGCTTGCACCGGCAATGTCCTGGGCATACATCTGTTCCAGACAATTGTCGTTGAAGGCCAACATGTAATCAAAATACTCGGCGCGATCCGAGGCAAAGGCAGTGTCGTCGCCATTGCGCAACAAATTGGTCACAATCTTAGCAGTCTCTTTGGTCTGGGAAAATTTGCCACCGAAATTTCCACCCTCCTTCAAATGAGGAAATAACGCATTACAGGGTGGAGTCACCATTTTAAACGTGTAACCCGCGTCGTTTTGAATGTCATTGTACGTTTCTTGCTTGCCAGTAGTTTTGTTGACTCTTTGGGAACTACTTAAAAGTGGAGCAGATTGTCTGCGGTAATCGAGGGCGGCGAAATTGGTCATGGAATACATTTTAGGATTTGGTGATTTCTATCTTCATTACACAGCAAAAATTAACATAATTGTAAATTATATGGTTTTTGGCCGATGGGTGGGGGTGGGTGACAGTGGCTTGGCAATCACCTGTTTTCTGGTCAAAATGTCACCGCAAACACCCGGAAAGCAGGCAGCCTTGCACCAGGTCTGGTTCCAAGCAGGAACCAATTTAGTAAGAAGTAGGCCAGTTGTCAGTATCTGGATATAAATAGGGTCAATCCGATCCCACTCAACACCTGACCATTGGAATCACCAGTATGCCTAAAGTAAAAAAATCCAAAAAGAAAAAGAAAAGAATTGACCCCAACCAGTTGTCTTTTGATAAGGACAGTGTCCGACCATTGCCCCCGTTTCACCTGCAAAATGTGGTCGCTACTTTTAATTTGGGAGTCGACCACTTGAACCTGCGGGCCATTGCACTGGAGAAACCATTTGTTGAATATAACCCACAGAAATTTGCTGCTGCCTCAATGAGAATTCGGTCGCCACGGACCACGGCATTGGCGTTTGCCTCTGGTAATATGGTGTGTACTGGGGCCAAGACTGAACTGGAGTCCCGCTTTGCAAGTCGGAAATATGTCCGAATACTGCAGAAACAGGGCATTCCTGTCGCTTTCAGAGACTTTAAAATTCAAAACATTGTGGCCTCGGCAGAAATTCCACATGTCCTGAAATTGGTCGAGCTTTCCTTGGCATACGGGCCCTATGTCTCCTATGAACCTGATCTGTTCCCAGGCCTGGTGTTTCGTACCACTCAGCCCAAGTTGGTTTTCTTGATTTTTCGGAGTGGAAAAGTTGTCATCACTGGGGCGAAATGTCGAGAAGAAATACAAAAAACATGGTCCATGCTGTTTTACGGTATTGTGCAAAAATATATTGACTACGACGATACCTCCTCGTCTAGTTCCGATTACAGAACCAAAATGAGACGCAAAATACACACCACTCAAAATGTACATATTGTTAAACATGAATGAGATTGCACAATGGTGAAACAAATAGACCAAAATAAAAAGAGACTTTTTTTTTATGTTGATTGGAAAAAATTGTGTACAAAATGTTTGGCAGTATTGGTATCGACAGGTGCCCATGCCTGTTGACAGTCAGTGACAGGTTCAAACACAATAGTCTGTTTGATGTTGCCCAAAAAGGACTTGAACGAGTCAGGACCGTTTTTTTTTAACCAATCAATGCATTCAGGAGGGGCGACTTCGTTGACTCGGTGCAGTACCACATACTGACCAGTGTCGGAAGTGAGCACAAACGGCTGGGCCTCCACATTGGTCGATTCTTTTGTTGCGGGGTCCTTTGCCACCGTGGCCACCACAGGCAGGGGCACATTGCCGTTGGTGGCCACAAACCACTCTTTCCATTTGTTGTTGGTGGAGTTGCTCTCCTCCAAGTGGTGTTGGAGGGCTGCAATCTGCTCGTAGAGCGCAACAGTCGGCTCGTTTGTTTGGGGTAGGCTGCGGCGCTGGAAATGTTTGAACAGGGTTTCCATCGGTTGTTCCAGTCGTTGATGACGTACCCGTTTCCACGACGAATATCGGGTGTGGTACTCGTCCAGGCATTCTTGGATGCAGGTCTCCGTCCAGTCCGTCAGTGACTCAAATGTGCGCACATAGGGAAGTCCATCCAACATGGAACCCTTTTGAAAAATGGTCACGGGTTCCAGGCCCGGTTTTTGCCAAGTGCATTTCCAAATGAGACCACCAGAAGTGATGCTGCCGTAGAAGCGGTTTTTTTTAAAGGTAAAATACAACACATCGTCTGGCCAGACAAGACGACATTGCAGCAGTTGTTGAAGTCGACGCATGACCTGTTCTTTTTTTGGTTGGGTATTGTGTTTTTGGATTCTTTCGTGTCTTCCACATATGTCTTACAGACGTGTATAAATTTGTAGGTGGTTCTTTTGAAATGACGTGTCAACCAGGTGGTCAAATGGTGACCACTCAATGCGGGCATGTTTTTCACCAAGACGATTTGCAAAGGACGTGGTCTCAAAATTGTCGGGTGGGTCTGCCGTGCCTGCCGTGCCCGTGTTGCTCAACCAAATTGGGCCAGGTCCATCAGGATGCGGCAGGTCAAGTGTTGGTAGGCATTGATGTGGGTTCCCGGTGGATTGCCTACTATGTTATTGTCAACAACAAAATTGAGCCACGGCATCAACAATTTTCATGGTGGAAAAGGCACAGTGGCAGATTGAAAAAACACGAATCCATAAACATCAGAAGTCACATTGTTGTGTCATAGGTGGCAATCCTACTATATACATGGTGCAGTGTGTTCCACTTTGAGGATGTATCAGGTCGAAGACATACGTGACAAATCTGCCTACTTTATTTTTGACTTGGAATTTATTGGCAACGTGCAACAATTAACCACGTGTCAAATATGGGAAATATCGGTGTTTGCACAGATAACCGGGGAGTGGTTTACCAGAGTAGTGGACCCGCAGCCCAGCCAAGAAACATTTCCCACACCACCAGTGCCAGAGTTGCCCCACCTCACTCGAGACTTTTTGAAACAACACAAAGCACAGACATGGAACACAGTACTTGAGCAACTCATTGTTTGGGTGGCACAACAGACCACACACATTCCCATCTTTATCTCACACAACACATTTAAAGCTGATAAACCCATTTTAGAGTTGGAATCCCAACGGTACAACTGTTTGTTGCCCTTGCACTGGTTCTTTTTTGATTCTCTGCATTTTTGTAGAGATCGCATCAAATCACCCACTGGTAACTTTTCATTGGGTGGTTTGCACCAACAACTGTTTCAGAAGCCCATTGTCAATGCCCATCGGGCACCGAACGATGTTGTGGCCTGCACTGACATTTTAAAGAGCGTCACCAACCATTCTTGGATGTTGGCTGGTCCCATTTATCCTGCCTACGCAACCAGTTTGCGCACCATTAAATGGGTGGGCAAAAGAGCAGAACATGTATTTGGGGCTGCCAATATTCGGTCAGCAGAAATGTTGATGGAGATTGTCAAAAACAACGCACTCTCAGACCACATGTTCTGTGCAATGCGTTCCAAAGAAAGCATTCAGAAAACCATCCAGACCATCATGGGGGACCAATTGCCACAGACAAATATACAAAATATTTGCGACAGTGTCTGTCGCCTGTATCACCCATCGTTGTTGTCACTGGGTATCACTAGGTATCACCAGACCCGCTCTGCTGCACTGAGTCCAGAATGACATCGATGAGGGCGACCATTGTCTTGTCGTTGGTATAGGTTGTCTGAAGATTCTTGAGACCACGCTTGGAACCTTCAATGTATTCTCTCATTCGTTTAGTAGTCGAGGGACTGTCTGGATCCATGCACTCAACGGCTTGTTGGTACAGAGATTGGATGCGGTTAATGTCAGTTTGGCGGTTTTGAGCAGCCCACCAGCGTTTGACCCAAGTGGGGACCCAGTGAGAGGTGGTATGGATTTTGAAGAGACGTTCAGTAGTGTCCAAACGAGCATGACACTCTAAGGATTGCAGTACCCGCAAATTTATTAAAGTTGTTTCAAAAACGTCCATTGTCTATCGGTTGTTGTATCTACACTATTGTATGTATTTATATAGGTGAAAAACGAACAAAATAGGGACCCTTTTGTTTTTTCTTGTGTTCCTGCTTGAACAGAAAGAGATCATTCTTGTTCAATTTGACACCACTCAAAGTGAACTCAGAGCCATCTCGCATCATTAGTTTGGCGGTGTTGTCTTTGCCCAGTAGTGCATTCCAGTTGCTTTTCGTTAGTTTGCAGGCTAGCGCTGCCAAGTCATCGACGGGAGACGGGGGCACCAAGTGCACCATCAGACCCGACGATTCTTTTAGTTTCTTGGAGGAAGAGGTGCGTATCGTCTCTTTGTAGTCAGACAGGGACCAGCTCTTCTTTTCTTTTGTCATAACAGGGCGGGGTTCAGGGGGTCGGATCTTCATCTTTAATGCCAAGGTTGGATCCGGTATCATCGACGCTGGTGCTGGTGGTACAGGTACTTGCAACGACGGCGGCGAAATGGCAATGGACTTGGAGGGAGATTTCGACAAGCGGTTCCAAAGGTTGACCAACCGACGCGTGACCGGGAGTCCGTCCGCTTTGTGGGCGGATGTGAGAACCCTCTTGAACTCCTTGTACACCGCGGGGTTGGACGGCAAACAGGTTGCATGTTGCCCATTGAACTCTTCAAAGGTTGGCACTTTTAAATCGCGACGACAATGTTGTTCGTACAGGCGACAGGATTCTTTTAAACTCAAAGTCATTTTTTAGGGACATGTGCCTACTACTTTATAGTGTCTATTTGTTCGTGGGTTGTCAGGCCGACAGAGACAATGGTCGGTTCGGACGAGTCGTTGTCCACTTCTCGTGTCAAAAACTCACACTCGCATTCAGCCATGACAGATAGAGTCAATTTGTCCACCAGTACCGTACTGCCGTCCCGACTCAAACTCGTCCACTGGTCTTCCGACACCGCAGAAGGGTGTTCGTGAAAAAACGAGACCGCGCGGTAGGCCTTGCCCTCGACCTCGATTCGAGTTTGGAAACATTTGTTGGGGATCGTGCGGGTGCTCATTGGTGGGGATGTCGGTAGAACGGTCCGCTATATACCCTAGAACTGAAGCACCGATGGATTTTGCTGCAGTTGGCGGCGACGCCGTCCAAAGTCCGGGACAACGAACGGGGAAGACACACCCAGTTCAGATGTCTCCGAGACAAGCGGTGGGGCCCGTTTTGGGGCCGGCCTTTGTTGTTGTCGCCACAGGACACCCACCATAATGACATTTGTTGCGTGGAGGAGACATAGCACAACAGAAAACACCAACCACAGTCGATTGATCAGATAACGGTGAGAATTGCACACAGAATTACAACCCCAGTACCAGCAGTAGGCCAGCGACGGTTGGGTGGTGAAAGGAGTGATCACTGCACCAGTCGTGTTCGATTGGATGTATTCCAACTCAGCCATATTGTGCGTTTTTTTTATAGTGGTCAGAACACCAGTGTCCGGGGTCAGATTACTTAGTTCACTTGGGTCATCTCGCCAGCCGTACGAGGTGGGTGAAGACCAATCCATGAAAGTTTCAATGTTGTAGGAACACTTTGCACTGGAATAGGCACCTTGGCAGGCGTTGGTCGAACCGCGTCGTTTCATACTGTCCCAAAACCAGAATTGACAGTCGCCGCCGTTGGGGGAAGTATACAGAATCGTTTGTTTGTGCTTGGCCTCAAAACGAGTCGTTGGGCATCCCGTGAATACACCAGTGTCTGAACAGGTGTGATCAATGTTGGTGCCAATTAATCCCAGGTTGAAAGCTCGGAGAGTGCCAAACGTCCCCTCCAGTAGACCAGACACACCAAAGAAGACCAGGGCCACCAACACGACACGAGGAGGTGGCTTTTGGACAGCGGCAAACGCCAGAACACCGACGATAAAAGTACAGCCAGAGACCACACACTCTACAATGGCAAGGGTGTAGGAAAAGTCCGAGTCGTCCGTACCAGATTCGCCGACCAGATACAGTTGATTGTAGGGGGTCAGGTAAAAAGTACACAGATAAGCAAAGGTAAACCCAAGGCCTATTACAGTACATAAATAGGAGACAGCGGTCACAAGTCCGCTTGCCATACTGAATATTTGAATCTACTATTTATACCACCTTTTTTCTCATTTGTTGGTCAAAACTGACCCCACCACTGGACTTTGGGCAGAATTTGGATTTGACGAAAACAGGTATAAAGCCCTTTTAGCGTGTGGGGAAAAACAGATGGCAAGTCCGTGGAAAGAATCAGGGGCCATGGTCTATGTGGCACTGACTGTAGCAACGTTTTCGGCCGTGACAATGTGCTGTGTGTGGGCCGCGAAAAGACGCAGGACACAGACCAGCTACGCATCAGTTGAAGAAGAAGACATGGAACTGACCAGTGTTGCAAGTAAGGACAATGAGGAAGAAGTAATCCTGTCCAAACAAGAAGGGACGCACCCCGATAACCCACCGGTATTCACCTTTTACGATTCCGACGAGGAAGAGAAACCACCAATGGAAGAACAGACCACGCCAGTCTAACCAGCTGGCGACCCCGGGTATTCCGACGTCGAACAGATTAGGTCGTGTGCACCAGAACACCTTGTTCTTTGGGATCCAGTAACATGTACGAACGTTCCGACGTGCCCGAAGTGCCATTCACAATTGCCCAGTCGCATCGGAACTGTTGGAACGGAGAATTGGTCAAGTCGTCCCAGAAAGGAATGTACGTCAGGTGTGTTCGGTTGCTGTTCAAGTTGCTGTTCTGGTAGAGACCGGTAGTTATTAGGGGGAACACAGACAGAACTTCCCCAGTCTCACCATTCCGGGTCTGGACAGAACAGTTTTGAATCTGGACCAGAGTACCCGGGATTGGTGGGTACAATTCAATATTAAAAAACATGGTCGAAGAACCCACCTCTGGACGGTCGCACTCTTCGCATCCAGAGGTGGCTTTGACCCGGAACTCGTTGTCGAACGTAGCATCATCGTGCCAGAAGACACGTTCGAAATCGACGTAGATATTACGCTGGACCGAAGCCAAGTTGATATCAATGTTGAGCAGAGAATGACCCATGCATTTAGTCCTGTCGTCCCACCATCGGAGTATGGCAGAGGCTTGGAACGGATCGGTGTGGGTGATGCGAATGCATCGGTGCCATCGTCCATCCGTCCACGCAAAGAGGGTCTCGCCCGACCAAGTGCCTCCGTAGGTGCAAGAGTCCAGTTCATCCATGACACAGGCACACGTGCTGTCCACACAATTCACTGACAAACCAGAGGAAGTGACATTTGCAGAGATTTCAGGTGTATGACACGTGTGGCGAGAACACTGGCAGCCCTGGCAACATCGGGACGCCCGGGTCAGGGACAGACTGTGCCAGAGTAGCACACATTGCACCCATCCTAGACGCATTAGACGGAACATAAATGGAACTATAAATAGGATGATTTTCAGTTAAATACTTGAAATGTTGTGCACGTGTGTGTTTGCTTTGTGGTGGTCCTTCTTTGTGGGGGGGATTTGGCACCATCTACGGCCAGCGGACCGACACGTTTGGACCATTGACAGGCATGCAACACATGTTGTGGACGTGGCAGTGACGTTGGCCCCACTTGGTTTTGCAAATGTGTCGGTGTTGTGGTTGGACAGTGACATGGATAGGGTGCACTTGGACTTGGTGCAGACCACCGACAGAACAATGGGAATGGTGTCTGTCAAACAAGCCACCATGAAAGTGTTCGAGTGTGGCTTTGAGGGGGACAGGGTCGAAGTGTACCCCGTCAACATTGACAGTGAGTCCGTAGAGCAAGCTCATATCCAGGTTTTGCAGAACGATTCACACTATTCGCCCTTTCGAACAATTGTCCTTGTGCCAGCAGTCAAGTGGTTGTTGGGTGGAGCAGACACAGGGGTGCAGGAACGGGTTGGACACATCAAAAATGGACAGTGGTACGAAGGCAACGACCCACTGCAGATGTTTGTAGGATTGCTGTTTGCGTGGTGTACCGGTCTCGCATTTTTAGTGATAATGAGACGTCCGCCGGTGGACCAGTTCGTTATTGTGGGGGGTCGTCAAAAAAGAGTATTTAATGAAACCACCACCACCAAACGATGAATGTCGAAATGTTTCATGATCGTCTCGATCATGACCCTCGTAGTATTAGTAATCCTGTTTGTGTACAACTGTGAAACATTAGAAGACACACTGTTGCAGTGTCCTGAGTGTGACTCGCACTGTACCTCCGAATACGCCATGTGGGGGTTTTTAATAGTGTCGCTTCCGGTTGTCCTGTTTTTGCAGTATGTGGTCGACCACGAGGAAAATGCTCGGCAACCCCGCGTGATATTTATACAACAGTAGAGGAGCCGGTACCCGGACCGAAAAAATGTGGCCGATCAGTCACCATTGGTGGATAGTCGCAAATGTCGACGACGGTCATGTTGAAACGAGTAGGTCGGTGGAACGTCCAGCGGTTGGTGGAGCTCAAACCCCACCGACTGGCGAAAACGTAACCAGGGGGACAGCATGCCGTCCGTGAACCCAATCACATCGAAACGACATTCTGTTTCAAGCACGCCACGTCTGGACAAATGAGTCTGGTTTAGGTTGATGTGGACAGCAGAGGCAAAGGCGTCGTTTTGAACAGCAATCGGCGTGCAGCCAGAACCGGAACAGACCCGGGCCTCGCAAAGATCGTAACGCATGTCCAAACCATCCGGAACAGGGAGACGGTGACTCGCGTTGAAGTCAGGGGGACGGTCGGTCGTTGGTTGCCAGTTGTAGTGTTGTTGGAAGATTTGAGAAACAGATTGCCGGAGAGAAAAGGTGATCGGGCGGGAACAGACCGGACCGTACTCAAAACGAGCTCGAGCAACCACAGTACAGACATTGCCTTGGTGGTGGTCTTTGAAATGACAGCGATGAGTGTGCGGGCTATTGACACGAAGGTTGGGGAAAACCTGAGTGTGCATATCTGTATTGAACACTTGGAGTGAAGAACTGAGGAAACTTTCCAGGCAGGGGGTCGGAACCCAGGTGTGGGTTGCGTTGGATCGGGGCACTTGGACAGACACCAGATTGGCGTCGTCGTTGGGCCCCAGTTGGTTAGTGTAGTTGTAAAACAGTTTGTAGGATGCGGCCACATCGAAACGGTAGGAGCTTTCGCTGAGAGCGCGCGTCGGAAGACAGGGCGACCAAGCACTGAGTGTCACTATCAAAGTATCTTCGAATTTGATGGCGGCGGCCAGTGTGTGGTCAATATTGACAAGGGTAGTAGTGCCCGTCAATATCGAGGGACCAACATCCAGGGGGGTGATAGATTTAAGTCGATACTCGAGACTTTGTACCGACAAACTCCCATCGAACACCACGCCATATTGTACACTGCCTTGGTGATCCAAACCACCATCCTGGACCAAAGTGTGGCTAGCAGGGGAGGGGGGCACTGACACTTCATCTGGCGAAGCTTCATTGGACGCACGAGCCGCAGTTATTGTTATCGCCGTCAAACGACGCCGTTTATGGAAAAGAGGAGAGTCCAGTCGCACCAAATTCGATGGGAATATTACAGAGGGTGGAGGCCAAATACATGTAGCAGCAGTGGATGTTATCAATAAAAACAGGTATAAGAATAGCATAGTTTTGCTTTTTTCTTTGATTGTTTGTTCAAACAACTAGGATATTTATACTACAACTCTTGCTTTTCCTCACGTAACTCTGGCTCTTCCTCCCAGTCAGTGCAACCTGTTGTAGTGGTAGGTAGGCCAGACGAAAAATGCACAGCTGTATTTGGAACGGGGGCTGACAAAAACATCTCGTGGTCGTTGTGGGGTAGCATCATGCGACCAAAGCCACTGCCTGTGTTAGCAGATGGACAACTTTGAGTGGCATTGGTGTAAAAATATAAGACACCATTGGGGTGGGTGACTAACCAGTCGTCCAAAGTGTCTCCAGATAATTCTGTCACTGACGGATCCAGGCGTTCAGGCAGCGACGAGGGACGCGAGATCGGTGCCACACGACCAGCATGTACCGCTGCTAGCCAAGTCTTGTTGGACACAGTGGGGGTGGTAAATTCCATTTTTCGTCGAAAGGTGAGTGTACATGGTGACGGAAACCCAGATTCGGTAGAGTTGCGATGGACGAAAGCGTAGCCAGGGTGGGAAGACGAGATCGACAACCACCAAGAAGGCAGAGGGTTGTCCGAAATCAAATGCACCTCTTCAGTGGCCAACGCAGACAAGATTTCATTCACGGTAGTTTGCAGTGCCTTGTCCAGCTTAAAGTAGGGAGTGATTGGTGGAAGGAGGCGATGCAGCAGTCGATCCTCAAGCGGTAACATGTGTTGGCCCGTTACAACACCCAATAACCCCTTGACTATGGTAGTGTTACTAATATAGCTGGCGGTGAAATTTTTGGGAGGTGTAAGTGGAAACCAGCCAAATCCGACCGAGGGCAGTGATGAAATTGTCGCCGATATTATCGGGGGTTCCTTTGAAATAATTTGCATGAACAGTTGGTGCTGTTCTTCAAAACCGTCGTTGGGGACAATACGTGGAACCAGATCCATGAAACCATAGTCCACATCTCCAATCCATCTTCGGAGCCAGGACTCGGACCGACCATAGTCAAATAGACGAATTTGGTTGTCGTCGCCAACGTAAATTGCTGTTGGAACTGACAGACTGTTAACAGGGAGCACATCGAGACTGGCCAAAAGATCGTAATCTTGGAAAAAATCATAGTGTTCGACATTCATCCATGGACGTTCCTGTTCAATGGTGTTCATCCATTGGGTCCAGGTTGGGCAGGTTGAGCAGCGGGTTGCAGTAGTTATAGACATCACATAAGAGGAGGAAGCCATTGAAAGTAACGCAAAAGTGAGTGTAGTTGGTAATAATTTTTTCATTTTGTATTTATAATTTACTTTGTCTAGTTTGTAGTAGTTATTTGATGTAGAATTGTTGGATTTGTTGTCATTCAATTTAGTAGTTTTTGTACGAAGCATAGTGAAGTTGAGTGACACTAGTTCCTGGGGTTGACACGGCAGCACCAAGACGACGTGCATATTCTCCTTGTTGTTTGGTGTCTTCCATGTTCGTGGTGCCGCAGTCCGAAATGGAAAAGTCTGCAATACCCATGACATAGGAATACTCTCCAACAGAAGTTGGATCCACCAAATCGACGTCAGCTACCGTTGCTGTGATAGTTACCTCTTCTTGATCAGCAGCTGTGCCAGCTACTTTTTTGCGCTGCACCGTGACTCCAAGTACTTGATATGGGTCACCTTTCACACATGCATCCTCGTCCAAACAAGACCAAATACCTGCTGAGGATGCCCCTGTTGTAGTATCCCCGGCTACGGTGAATGCGCCAGCGTGCATACCACCAATTGATGCACTTTTAACAAATTGGTGTGCTGTATTGTTTTTGATACTGGGGAGGGTGAGTGTTGCATGAGTTCGCGCGAATTGAATAATGGCCAGTTCTACTTGCCCAATTCTCTTTTCCGAGGCACTGCATGATTCTGTACCTGGAGCGTCGCGAAAGTCTACTACCATCTTTGCTTCTCCATTTACTTTACATGCCGTATTGAATGAGGCGTCCGTCGCATCGGTGCCACCAGACAAGTTAATGACCTCGGTGCCACTAGCGGCAGCTCCATGTGTCACGGTTGTGCACTTATCGGGGGCGGTAGCCGAATCTGTGGTAGCAGCAGCGGTACCGCGGTCCGCAGTATACCCGAATTTGATCGATGATTCGACTGATTTGACGGAGGAGAATTCTTGAATCCCATTTGATTGCGAATGAACCGTATTGTCGGTTCTAACCGTATTTGGTGCAGCAAATAAAATCTCGTCGGGCGTATTCTCGGTCGACAGAGTGGTTCGCACAAAATTCGCATTATCTACAGATGTGTCGATCGTGATTTCACGCGACTTCTCTGCCTGTTTGAACCATGCAAAGAGTTGAGTGGAATCGGCAGTTTTTGCCTTCTCGGAGCACATACTTTGAACACCCAAAATCCAGGTTCGTTCAAATCCAGAGTACTTGCACGATGAAGTGATACCATTTGCGTCTAACACAGCTGCGACCGCCCCGGATCGGGCCCCCGTAGTACTTGGATCCACAATTGTCTGGAGACAAGAAATGGAACCATGAAGCGAATTTGGTGGTTGGACACTGGCTAAACTTTGCAAAGCCGGTTCATTTTTAAGGACATTGACATAGGTTGACTTTGGGAAGTCAGTGATATCAGCGCCGTCGGCATCTTTAATGAATTTATCAGCGTTATCTCCCGAGAAATCTGTGAATGTATCTGCGGCAGTGACCAAGTGGTCGGTAATATGAACGCCGAGTACTGCTGACTGTCCTTGTTGCACATTAACCCAACCGGGAGTAGCTTTCTCGCCATTATAAAGAAAGTATTTATAATCGTCAAATCTGCCGGCATTTCCAACAGTTGCGTGACCTGGAATATTGAGTGTCGTTTTATAGCCACCGTAATAATTTACGCCATCACCATCTGAGTCGGGGTTAATGAACTCATCAGCAATAATCGGTGAGCCCGCGGTATCAGGAAACAATTCCGTGATTGTTTTAAAGTCGCACAATACGGCGCCGGCCGTTGCCGCGGCAGCGGAGTTGTATGTGCTGAGAATGCGTGAGTCGGGTTTTTGTGCATCAGACGCTAATGCGGATCCTACTGTTAATGAACTCAAGAAAATATTTTTCATTTCTAATGACTGAAATATTGATACTTATATACACCCAAACGACAACTGTGTTCACAACTTGAACCGATACAATTTTTCCTGCTTGGCGCCCAGTACCCAAAGACGATACAAAACGATGATCATCACACACCCTATACAAAAACATGCGCTGTTAAACCATGGGTGTCGATGTTTGGTGGCTATTTGTTGGTGAATACTGCCTGTAATATTATGCAACTGGTTGTGCACTTGCTGAACTTTGTTGTCCAGGGATTTTTGTTGTTGACGACTGGCTGCACGATTGTCGATATGTTTGTTGTGGTGGTATTGGTTTGCATTGGTGACAAACTTCCACAACTTCTCTTGTTTTTCTTCCAACGTGTGAATACGGCGTTCCAACTCATGAATTGTCTTTCGCATGATCACCGTTTGACCAGGATCCGTCTGAAATGGGCGTTTGTCGTGCACACCACGCAGGACTTGTTCCATCCCAGTATCGGTCGATGCGGCCACGTGGAAGCTTGTTGTTCTTTCGACGCCGCCCACCTTGAAACAATGGCCAAAAAAGACAGTCATGGCCGGGGACACTTGTACAGTCATGGTGTTATCTACAAAACGAAACGAGATCCAAATGCTTTGTTCCAACTTTGTCTGCATGGGGACTGCGCATTGCTGTTCTCCTACTTGAATATAGGCATTGTGAATGCTCACTGTCATGTCCCCAAAAGTGATGTTGAATCGAGCATCGTTGTCTGCTCTGTTACCAGCGCTGTACCGTTCAATGTCCAAAAATAACTCGCCATTGTCCGGCATCTCGTACCGGCATTCGCGGAACATGTTTCGGTCGGAAATGCTGGTGAAGTGGTGATGTTCTTCTATTCTGGTAGTGTTGCACACTGCTTGTGCTTGCACGATGGCGGCGATCACAAACAGGACAGATATAAATTGCATTACTCCGACCAGTCACCAGGATTAAATACAATTGTTGTCTAACATCAAACTTGGATTTATTGCAATTCCAACAAACTTGGAAAGTCTATGCTCTACCTGACGTTGGTTCCAGACGGACTATATACATATGGTCCAACCCGAAACATGACATGATCCCAACACTGCGACGGTTCCGTAGCTGTCTAGTGTTGACGCTCGTTGTCTATTTTAATTTGGTGATGGCCAATGTCGTGTCGTTGCGCCAACACTGGTACGTCCAAACCTACCGCAATGGGACGGAATTGCTGCCTCTGTACGACACGCTGTTTGTCGACTGGATTGGCTCCACAAATCTCCCGACGGCTCTGACACTGCGCGACATGGTCGACGTCTGCACCTGGTCATTTGTTGTCGTCACCATTGTCGCGTGGTTCTGTCTGTCCCAAAAACCCATTCATGCTGCCCGAGCTTTGTCGGCCCAGTTGCTGTTTATCCCCATGTTTACGCTGGCCCAATTGCTCACGATTGTCCCGGATTCCACCCCTAATTGTCTGGACACGTTTGCTGTCCCATCGAGCCAAGACATTGGGTGGGTCTTCTGGAGATATCCTTCTAGGACGTGTGGCAACATGCTATGGTCGTCGGACATTGCACAATTGGTGGTATTTACCACCATAGCTGGCGACATTGCGCTCCAACGATGCGGCCACTGCGCCACACGGATGCTCTGGCTGATCAGTCATCTCTGGATACTGATGACTGTGGCGTTTGTGTTCAGTGCAAAATACCAATACAGTGTGGATGTCCTCTCCACTGTGATTGTTGTAAAACTGGCCATGACTCACCCGTCGCTGACGCGCTTTGCCGAATACAGTTTTGTCCGCAATGGCAAATATTTTGAACGGCATCTGCACAACGAAATGGTACCGGTGACTATTTAAGGTTGTGCGTGGTGCAGTGAGCAAAGAGCATGAATAACCCCACCGCCAACATGCACCAACTGGTGGCGCATTGGACCACAATAATGACCCCCGACAACTCCTCAAGTAAAAAAAGAAGACGCGACGACGACAACGAACGAGTTTTGAAACCGAGAACCCGCACGGCTGCCGCACCCACCGGCCAAACCAGCCGCCCCCCAACTCATCAAAATTAAATCATTTGTACAATTATGTTAAGAATATGATAGTTTTAATTCAATATGTCTTACAATACTATTATCCTCTATTTATTATTCACGTCCCATCTGAATTCTGTCTGCTATGGAATATTTTTCTGATGCTTCATTGAATGAGTCTGACGACGAGAACACTGACGCCAACACTGATGCGGTGTACTGTCCACGAGAATTGGACTACTGGGCCATTGAGGCACTGTTGGATAGTCGTGGTCCTCCGCCTGTGCTGGAGTACGTGACCAAGTTGGGCGCAGTGACATTGCGGGAAGTTGTCCTGGCCCCTCCCCGGTACACCATATCGGATGTGGTGAATGCCAAAGGTGTCCACAGTTGGAACGCTTTTTGGCGGGGTCGACCGATAGATCCCACTTGTCTGTTTTCTACTGAGGACTGGGACGCCATCGGCGAGTTTTGCATGCAATTGTGTGCATGTGTAGTGGACCAACCCAGTGCTCTGCATGTCCGCAGTTGCATGCTTCACCTTTTACACTGTGGTAATTTCCGTGTGTTGAATAGATAACATTAAAAATAATCAAGCAATATAGCTTTAACAACTAAATGTGTGTTTTTGTTTGTGTATGTTCAGTTTTGTAAGAATCTCTACTCTTCAATATCGTCTTCTGCTTCTGACTCCGACTCTGACTCTGTACCGTCCGGCAACCATTCCTCGTCCGAATCTTCTGCCTCGCTTGGTGCCTCTGAAAAAACATGGTTCCAATCTTCACTTTTCCAATCGTTCTTTCGAGCAGTGGCTGTCAGTTTTGACCACGGTGGTGGATCCATGCCTAACATGTAGACTTTGCAGGGGGCATTGTTGAGAATGAGTTCCACATCTTTGGGAGAGATGGTCTGCACAATGGTTGATTGGGTTTCTCCGTCCACCCAGACAACGTCACACGTTTTAAGCTGTTTGCTGACGCGCTGCAACCCAATCAACCACAGTGACTGGACTGACCGCACCTCACGATTTTTAATTTTGATATCTATGCCGTCGGCGTGCAGGGTAGTCACCGCAGATTTAGCTCCGATTGTGCCACAGACTTGCATGATTAATGTTGCGCTGTCTCTGTAAATATTCCTTTCTGTACGTCAAAATTGGATTTATTGTACAACCATTTCCCTCCTGATATATAAACAGATGTCCCCAAACTATGCGATGGTAGTCACCCAGTTGTTTGGGTTTGTGTTGCTGTTGGTGGCATCGGTGTCCTCTTCCGTCAGTATGAATTTCCAAAAACTGGCCCAATACGAAACAGAGTATGAGGATCCTCGCAACCGGTTGCTGAAACGAAATGTTCCTTTGTCAACACCAGTGTGTTGTCGGCCACTGTTCTGTGTGGCCCTGCTGTTGTCTGCTGCTGCATCCATGTTGGATTTTGTAGCTCTGGCTTGGTTGCCGACTGCTGTCATTGGTGTTTTTGGTTCTCTGTCGATTATTATCAATCTCTGTGTCACACGGGTCATTTTGTTTGAAACACCGTCCAAGGCCGAGTGCAAGGCCATTCTGTACGTCATTGTGGGGTGTCTTCTGGCCATTGCGTCCACTTCTGAGAACCAGTCGGAGTTGACCCCACCCCAACTGCTTGAACGCCCGTTGTCCTGTGTGTACATTGTCTTCAATTGGGTTTTGTTTGTCCTGGCATCGGTGGTTCTGGAAAATGTTCCAATCACGCCTTGGATCAGTCAGGTGGGATTTCCCTTTATCGGTGGTGCTTTGGGGGCACAAAATGTGTGCATGGGTAAGTACATAGCCTATGCCATAGTCAGTGCTCACGAAGCCGGTGTCTTGACAGTGCGAGTTGATGTGTTGATTGCCACAGTCTTGCTCTGTGTTGCATCGGTTGTTGTTCACATCATTTGGCTGAACAAGGGCTTAAAAAAACACGATGCTTACTACTGCATTATTGTCTACCAATCGGCCTGGTTTATTTTTACGACCCTCTCCGGAATCGTTGTCTACAACAACATGGCCACGGTCACAGCTGTGGGGTGGTTCTTTTTCTCGATTGGGATCACCACCATTGTGTTTGGGGTCTGGAACGTGTCTGTCCTGCATCTAAACAAACCGTAAATTGACTTCGTTCATGTTGCGACCGCAATCAGCCATGGAACTGTTTTGAACCAGTTTGTACAGTTCGTTGGGATGCATGGAGGAGGGAACGGTGTCGTCCAAGATGTCCCCCTTTTTCAAGGCGGCGATCACAATTTCGGAACAATACCAACGGGAAGACATGCCCAACCAGTTGTAGGACGTCGGACTGGGGCGAATGGGAGACCAATACATAAAATAACCCAAATGATTAAAACCATCGCCACGATGTTCCTGGCAAAACTCCATCATTGTGTCGTACTGCCCCTTGGAACACTCCATTGATCTGAAAAACCATTCTTTCCTCGAAAATTTTTTGGCTTCTAAATGAACCCGTCCAGAATACACTATGCTGCAGGCCAATCCCGAGACGGTTTCAGTACCGCTTTGAACTCCAGGGGGGCAGAACAATAACTCCGAGTGAATAAAGGGGGCAGAGCCGTCCGAGTTTGAAGCTAGCGACGCAGCAGCACGGTTGAGCCAAGAGGATTCTAAAATGTCCGAGTCACTGCGTACAAAACACAGCATAATTTTATGCGTCATTTATTTTATTGTTTTAATTGTATGATGTGTACTTTTATATGTCATATTGGCAATATTTTATTTACTGCCCCCTGTCAGAATCGCTGGTCATTGCAAAATCCGACGACTCGGCAAATTCCAACGCCGAAGACATCTTGTCAGAAGATTCCGCAAAGACCATCTCGCTGGCGTCGTGACCGCTCGAAGTCTCGGCAAAGGCCAGTCCGTTGGTGTCGTGTTCACTCGAAGACTCTGCAAAAGCCAGTGACTCCTCGTCAAACTCGTTGGCGGAATCTTCAGCAAAATTGAGTTCGTCTTCCGAAGTGGCCCAGTCGGAAGACATGTTGGTCAACATTGCTGTCAGTTCACCCGAAGGAATCGAGTTTGTGTTGATTGATGGATGGTAAGACTGTTTGACAGCATTGGGTCGGTCAATGTTCTTGAAGCCGCGAGCTTGTTCGAATGTTCCATCTGGTCTATAGACACGGTAGTATCCACCACCTCTGACCTCTACTGGTCCAGTCAGACCGTTGATGCGGACGTAGTCCTTGTCCTGGGGTGGACTATCCCATTTTCTATAAACCTGCTTGGCCTCCAAGTTAAAATAGTCGGCACTCTTGGTTTCCTCGCTGTTCTGGTCTACATCATCGTCGAGGAAACCGCCGTCATCGTTGCTGGAACTGTCATCATCGTCGCTGGAACTGCCATCATCGTCGCTGGAACTGTCATCATCGTCGCTGGAACTGCCATCATCGGAACCACTAGTCATAGGGTCCAGGACGTGCGGGTCACTCTCCAGTACAAAACGTTCGTCCAACAGTGCTGTGAGGCGTGTTCTCAGCTCGTCCACGTTCCCACTAG
>TARA_B110000090_G_scaffold16951_1_pt1 | contig 21166 bp, 16 predicted proteins | sample TARA_B110000090 | Tara Oceans TARA_B110000090 (sample SAMEA4397239) | marine metagenome | biome: Polar Biome; feature: [SRF] surface water layer (ENVO:00010504); material: water (ENVO:00002006), including particulate matter (ENVO:01000060) such as... | depth 5 m
TTTCTAAAGAAAAGAAAAGCAATTATTGCTGGAAAAACAAAGTGTAAAGTGTAATGAATGATAAGTTTTAAATGCATAAAACAAAACTAGTATAATACTTTCTTTTTACTTGCTTTTAATTTAAAGTTTATTATTAGTCTTGTAGCAGTAGAATTTTATTCTATTTTTGAAAAAAAGTGATTTCAAGAAAAATGAAACTTCAAAAAAAATATAGAAAGTATTTTATAATTATTACGTTCTTTACTTTTACTATAAATAGTTTGGCTCAAACACCAACCCTTGGAACTAGACATTATGATACTACCACATCGGAAGGCTATATGCTTTTTACCCCTGAGAAGAACCAAAATGTATATTTAATTAACAATTGTGGCGAAAAAGTTAATGAATGGACTTTTTCTGAAAGACCTGGGTTGACTTGTTATATCCTTGAGAATGGAGATTTGATGAGAGTAAGTAGAGGAATAGGGATTGAAATTAGAGATTGGGATAATAATATCGTTTGGTCTTTTTCTTTTTCAGATCTAGGTATGACCCAGCATCATGATATTGAGCCATTGCCAAATGGAAATATTTTATGTTTAATGAGAGATAATTATACTAAAGATGAAATTATTGCTCAAGGAAAAAATCCTGATCAAGTTGGAGATTTATTTAAATTAGATTCGATAATTGAAATTGAACCTGTTGGAGCAAATAGCGCCAATATTGTTTGGGAATGGAAGTTTATTGATCATTTTATTCAAGATTTTGATAGTGAAAAACCAAACTTTGGAGTTGTTGTTGAGCATCCAGAATTAATAGATTTGAATTTTTTTGATGCAGGCGTTAATAATTTAAATACTGATTTTACTCACGGAAATGCAATAGATTATAATGCTTCATTGGATCAAATTATAATCTCTGCAAGACATTTAAGTGAGATTTATATTATTGATCATAGCACTACAACTGCTGAAGCAAGTTCTCATCTTGGCGGTACTTCTGGTTTAGGAGGAGATTTTTTATGGCGCTGGGGAAACCCTCAAGTATACAAACAAGGTGATGGAACTGATCAAAAATTATTTTTGCAACACGATTCAAAATGGGTAGAAGATGGTTATTTAGATGAGGGAAAAATATCTGTATTCAATAATGGAGGTGATGGAACATCAACTTTTAGTTCTGTTCATTTAATCACTCCAGAAATTGTAAATGATGTCTATTTGAAAGAAAGCAATAAGTTTAAGCCTTTAAATTTTGAGTGGTCTTGGGATGGGGGCTTTTTTGGCTATACAATTTACGAAGGTAAAAAATCAGGAGGACATAGTTTGCCAAATGGGAATTTTATTATTTGTGAAACAAGTACTGGGCAAGTTTCTGAAATAACTAAAAGTGGAGATCATCTTTGGTCGTATAGAAATCCAACAGGAACAGACGGAATTGTTTATGATCAATTTGATAATGATATATTTGATAATACAATTTTTAGAGGTGAAAAGTATCCTATTGATTATATCGGATTTACTGGTAAAAATCTAGTTCCTCAAGGTATTATTGAAAATGAAAATCTGATTTCTATTAATTGTAATACTTCTTTGAGTATTATAGATGATGATATGTTATATTTCAATATTATTAATCCTGTAGATCAAAATAGCGGAATAGTTTTCAATAAAATAGTTGAATTGGATTATATTTCAGTATTTGATTTAAATGGTAGAGTCATTTATGAAGAAGAAAATTTTGAAGGTTCAAGTCTAAATTTAAATCTAAGGTCTTCGTTATATATTGTTAAATTTCAGAGGGATAAATCAATTGGATATCGAAAAATATTAGTTAAATAATTATTTTAAAACCAATTTATGTATTGTAATACTCTGAAATCAAGAGTTGTAAACTTAGATTTTTCATTTTTCATTTTTTTATACAATTCCATACTTCCTATCGCTCTATTTGCCGAGCCTGAAGGTGAAGTTAATGAAACGGTTTTTATAATTCTATCATCTAAAACAAATTGATGTATTCTTGGAACATCACTAGAAATTACTTCTAGTTTTAAATTATACTCTTTTAAGTGTTTTCTGAAAAAATATTCAGGACCATTTTTAGAATTTCCGCCCGTAAAAAGCAATGTATGGACATTTAGGAATTGTTTTAAATAATCGATTAAATTCCGTAATTGAATATTTTTCATTCCAAGATCAGAGGCGTCAATTTTATCCCTTTCACAGGAGTTTACAATATCACAAACACCAATTTTATTCGCTATTAAAAAGTTTTTTCGTTGTTCAATTGCTCTATGTGTATTTTCAAAATCTAAACCTAAATTATGAATCTTATTTATATACAACCAAAGTGAATTGTAATAACTACCATAACAAAAATCAACATCTTGCTTGATCAATTCTCCTGTAGTAAATCGAGGAGGAGGTAAGGTGCCAACAATTAACTTTTCAGTATTCGCTTTTATATAAGGCTCGTATGGGTGCTTGTGGAAGAACAAAACCTAATAAGATTGCTCTTCAATACTCTTGGTGATCTCAGAAACTATTTTGCCAGTATGCTGTGTTGTCTTACTTTCAATAAGTATAATCTTAGATTCTTCAGTAGACGATACACGGTGATTTACACCTTTTTTGACAATATACATGTCGCCAGTATTCATCGTAAAACTAGGTTCATTCTCAATTTCCATTAAAAGTGATCCATGAAGAATTAAAAATAATTCATCTTCACTTTCATGATTATGCCAAGGAATATCTTCGCCTTTAATTTTGGCAATCTTAACAAACTCATTATTTACTTGTCCAATGATTTTTGGAGAGAAATAATTCTCAATCGTAGAGAATGAATTTTCAAGATTTACTTTTTTATTTGACATACGGATTCTTATTTTTTCACAGGCTCAACATCCAAGTATTTATCCATTAGATAAATTAATGAGGTCATTGCAGCACTTCCTAATTCCAATTCTCTAAGATTTACTTTATCAAAAGTATCTATAGAAGTATGATGATAATCAAAGTAACGTTGAGAATCTGGTTTGTAACCTGATAATGTAATTGTCTCGTTTTTTAACGGAGTAATATCTGCTCCAGCACCACCTTTAGACCAATCTGTTAATCCATAAGGAGATAATAATGCTTTCCAACTCATAAATAATTCTTCATTTTGATCATTTCCATTATAAGTAAAACCTCTAGGAGTATGTCCACCAAAATCCGACTCTAAAGCTGCCACATGAATTTCATTTTTTAGTTTTGCTTCAGCAGCATATTTTTTTGCACCACGTGTTCCATTTTCCTCATTCATAAATAAAACGGCTCTAATGGTATGTTTTGGTTTGATTCCAGTTTTCTTTAAGAGTCTTAAAACTTCGATAGAATGTACAACACCAGTTCCATCATCATGAGCACCTTCCCCTAAATCCCAAGAATCTAAATGGCCACCAACTGTAATGTATTTATTTGGAAATTCACTTCCTGTAATTTCTCCAATTACATTAAATGATGGAGCGTCTGGTAATGTTTCACAACTTTGTTTAAAATAGAATTTTAAGTTTGGATTTTCTTTCAAATGGGTACTCAATAATACGGCAGCATTTGTGCTTATTGCTGCAGATGGAATATATTGATTAGATGGAATATCTCCGTAACTCATAACTCCAGTATGCGGATAGTCATCTTGTCTTGAAGACATTGAACGGACAATCGTTCCTAAAGCACCAAATTTTCCAGCAGTCTTTGCACCAGAATACCTTTGACCAACACAACCGCCATATGCTTGACCAGTATTGATTAGAGTTGCATCAAAAGGACGGTTGTAAAAGATAATTTTACCACGCATTTTTTCTCCTAATGCTTCCGCTTCTGCTACACTTTGTACTTCTATAACTTCTGCAGTTACACCATTACTAGATGTTGCAATAGAACCACCAAGAGCACAAACAGGAACATTTACTTTCGCACCATTTACCGTGTAGTTTGCTACTTCTTTTTCTCCCCTTACCCAATGAGGCACCATAACTGGTTGAAGCCACACTTTATCAAAACCTTCATCTTTCATTAATTGTTCTCCCCATTCAACAGCCATTTGTGCTTCTGGAGAACCAGATAAACGTCCACCAATATTTTGAGTTAAGTCTCGTAACCATTCATAAGCAGCGCCATCAGAAAGAGCAGCATTAAAAAATTGTTTAATAGCGATTGAATCTGTTTTGTTTACAGTTTCGTTTTCTATAGCTACAGTTGTAGTTTTTTCGTTACAAGAAATCAGTAAAAGTGCAGTAAAAACTGCTAAAAATAATTGTTTCATTTGAAAGTAGTTTTAAGAGTATAAAACTACGGAAAAAAAGGCATCAAGAAATTATTTAATACCAATCAAATTTTTAAATCAACTATTTTCTTTAATTTTATAAATTACAAATGCTATCAAAAAAACAATATGAAAAAGTTAATCCTTATTGGTTTATTAATGCTACAAACTTTCATTTCATTTTCTCAAGAAGTTCCTGTTCAAAATGTTTCTAAAGTAGATGAATTTATTAATGCTTTTTATCAGACCCAGAATAATCCAAAAGAAATGATTCCTTTTTTTGATAAGACTTATTACGACACTTTTTATAAGTTTATTGAACATATGGATTTAAAAAATAAAAGATGTGGAAAGTTTTTAGAAAAAAAGTTAAAGACCAAAAAAATCAATTCTGACAAGAAAGTTATTAGGCTTAAATATAAAGTTAAGTACAAAAAATGTTCTATGAATGATGAGATACTACTCCAAAGAAGTTTAGCAACAAATAACTACAGAATTTACTATTGGAAGACTAGATAATAATAGCACTCTAAAAAAAAATAGCGTGTCGATGCTATCGACTAAAAATCAAACTTATAGGTAATTCCTAATAACACTTGTATTCCTTGCGCATCAAAGTTTGTGAAACGTTCATAGTTGGTGCTCAACACATTGTTTGCTTTTGCAAAAGCAGTTAATCTATCGGTAAATACATAACCGCCTTTTAGGTTTAAATCTACATACGAATCTAACTCTACTTTTTCTCCCATTCCTCCAAAAGGAGTAGAGAAATCATATCGTTTTCCTACATAATAAAGGTTTACTCCACCATACCAACTATTGTTATTATAGTCTGCATATAAAGCAGATTTTACGGTTGGTAAATTCCATGCTTCGTCTTGAGTAGTTGTTGTATAATTATTGAATTCTACGGTACCACCAAACTTAAATTCTTTTGATAAATCAATATTTAATTCACCAGAAATAGCTAATGTTTTTACATTGTCATAAATCAGATTGAATGAGTTTCCTGCTTCGTAACCATTTTCTACAGCAAGATTTCCATCTGTTTTTGAATAGTTTTGGACAAATAATGGTTTATTTTTTTCGTTTCGGAAATTTGCCTTGAAATTATAACTAACATTAGAAGATAATTGACCTTTAGCACCTACAAAACCATTGTATTGGTTGTCTGTTTGTTGTACTGATAGAGTAGGAGATATAAACGGGTTTTCTTCAGTAAATTCTCTAAAACTATTCATTTTTAAATCTCCGGTAATTCCAGCGTACGCAATTAATGTTTCCTCAGAAACTTTATAAGAGGCTGTTACATTCGGATAGGCAAAAAATTTATTCACGCTATTTTCAAAATCAAAACTATAATAAATATTTGCTCCAAGATTAACCGTTAAATCATCTCTTAAGACTTTGAAGTTTGGACTTATTCCAAGTTTTAAAAAGTTGTGATTGATGTTGTTCATATCTATGTAATTTTGATTGAATTTCCCACTTAAAAACTCAATAGTAGCAGTTGTATTTATCAATTCTGAAGAGATAGGTAATTCTACTTTAGGTTGGATCAATAAATGAATCTCATTGCTATTGTAATTGTCAGATATTTGATTCAATTCTACTTTTCCACCTTTAAAAATCCCATCTTCAAAATGCAGTTTTCCACCTGCAAAAATATTGAAGTACTTCTGTTTTTCATCAATACTGTTTAAGAATGATTCGCTATGCGTAACGCTTTTTGGTAATCCATACCAATTGTATATTTGATGTTTTAATCCGGCATTTATTTCCCAATTATAATCACGATCAAATTGCTTGTAATAAAAATCAAGAGACGTATCAGAAAAGTTATTATCTAGTTGTATATCCTTTATATTTCCTTTTGATGATAAGTGTCTTAGAAAAACACCAAAATCATTATTTCGAGTACTACTTGAATGCAGATGAGTTTCTAAAAAAGGAGTTGTGTTATTTCCAAAACCTGCAGAAACATAATTTTCATAGATTCTCTCCATCTTTTCTTTTACTATACCTTGTGCTTTTCCTTTTGCAGGAGTAAAAGTAGATGCAACAGGAACAGAATTGATAGTATATGAAACGCTATCTTTTTTTATGTTCTGATTGTCTAATGTTGGATTTTCTTTAATTTTAAATGCATCAGAAATTGTAGGTGTGTATGGTTTTACAACATTTATTTCACCTGTATTTAAAGTGTCTTTGGCACTTTCTACTTGTGCAAACATACTTGTGGAAAAGAAAATTGTTATAAGTATTAAAATTAGGTTTTTCATACGTTCTATATTATAATTAAGTCTTAAACAGACTTGAAAATATTTTAATTTCCAGGAGTTACTGAAAAATTAGTTTTTGCTTCTTCGGTTTTTATTCTATTCAATTCTGTTTGTGCTTCTTCAACAACATCATCATACTGAGAGAAGTTTTTAATCACACTTTCAAGAATATAAGTTGCTTGATACGCATCTTTTAATTCATAATGGTTTTTTGCCATAATAATTAATCCTTTTCCTCCCCAATATTTATAAGCCGCATAATCAGCAGCAATCTTTTGAACTATCTTATTAGATACTCTATAACTACCGTCTTTTTGCTCAAAATAGGCGCTATAAAAAAGCGCTTCTGCTTTTAACTCGCCAGTTGCAATTGCTTCAACTTTTTTATAAGCACTTCTTGCTTTTGCTTGGTCATTTGTCTGTATGGCACTACGAGCAATGATAATTTGAGCGTCAGACTTCATTTGATTATCAGCTCTAGACTGTCCTAAAACTTTTTCTGCATACTCAACAGCATCAGAATAGTTTTCTTGCTTATAATAACCTTTCATCAAGTTAGACTGTGCAAATATTGTATTTTGAAGATCGTTAGATTCTATTTCTAATCGTTCTAAAATAGGAATTGCATTTTGCCAATCATCATTTTCTAAATAGGCTTGTCCTAATCTTGAAAGAGCTTGTTCTGTATATTCGCTTTGTTCTTGATCTACCACAAATTTATAATGAGGAATTGTTTGTACAATTTGCTTTTCAGAATATAAAGATTGTGCTAAGTAAAAATTAGATTCCAATGCATGTAATCCTCTCGGGAATTTATTTAGATATTTTCTAAACCCAGTAATCGCATTTTTATGATTGCTTTGTAAGTATTGTTTTTCAGCAGATTCATACATGTCATTGTCAAGTTCAGCATCAGTAACATTGATAAAGTCAATACCTTTAACCCAATCAGCATATTCATCTACACGACCTAAATCAACATAAATTTGTCTAGCACTTGAAACTGCTTGTTTTGCTTCTGCCGTATTCGGAAATTGTTTAACAATTTTCTTGTAGGTATTTAATGCTTGTTCATTTTGATCGGTATTGTAATAAACAACACCTTTTTTAAGCATCGCTTTTGAAACTAATGGGCTTCTTTTAAAATGGTCTATTAAGTAGTCATACTTTTCTAGGGCTTTGTCATTTTCATTTGCATCTACATATTCATTCGCTAAAACATAATATCCATCATCACGATACTTTGATGTTGGGTATTTTGTTAAAAAAACATTTAACTCATCAATTTTTTTCTGATCTTGACGAATAAAACCATAACTAACTGCTTTTTGAAACTGAGCATAATCTGCATCAGGAGTATTTAGCTGCACAATTTTATCATATGAATTAATTGCACTTTGATAATTACTTGTCACAAAATATGTATCTGCTAAACGTAAGTAACTATCATTCAGTTTAACTTCATCTTCGGGGCTTTGATTGATGTATTTTTGAAACTCACCACTCGCAGAGGTGTACTCTTTTTGTTTAAAGTAAGTGTAAGCAACAGAATAGTTTAGATTTTTATATTCATCAGTATCTCTAGCATTAGCATCAGAAGAGAAAGTCCTAAAATTGGCTAAAGCATCATTGAAATTATTTAGTCTAAAGTTAGATTCTCCTTTCCAAAAATTTGCTTGAGTAGTTATTTTTTTATCTACAGATTGTGAAATTGATTTATCAAAATTTACAATAGCATCATCATAATCATTTTCATTGAATACCTGAATACCTCTATAAAAAGCGGCTTTTTGATATAACGGGTTGTTATCTTTATCTTTCTTTTCTTCAAGATAAGAAATGGCTCCAGCATAATCTTGTGATGTTAAATAAGCACTTAAAATTAATTCTTCAATCTCTTTTTTATGAGATGATTTTGGATATTTTTTTAAATAATCTTGTAAAACCTCTGGAACACTTTTATATGGGTTCCCTATTTCATAACTCAACTTCGCATAATTTAAGTAAGCATCTTCTTGCAACTTAGGTTTAAACTCCATTTGCGATGCATTTCTAAATGCATTTAATGCTTCCGATTTTTTATCAAGTTTTAAATAACATTCTGCCAAATGATAGTAAGCATTTTGAGCAACAGCATTATCACCATTGATTATTCTATTGAAATATGAAATTGCATTTTCATAATCATCTTGCATATAGTATGCATAACCAAGCATGTAATAATCTGTATTACTCCATTTCCCACGAGTTCCTTTGTAGTTTTTTAAATGCGGAACTGCTTCTGCATATTTATTTAAATTAAAATAACTTTCGCCTACAATTTTTGATATTTGTGAATGTTCATCCCTTTTAGCACTTGGTAATAAAGGTTCTCCTAATTCAATGGCTTTTTCAAATTTTCCACTTTTAAAGTTAATATCTGCTAAGTAATAAGACACATTTTTCTTATAAGACTCATCACCACCAACTTGTCCTAAATATTCATTTGCAGTATCAAATTCATCATTAGAATAAGCGATGTACCCATAATAATATTTTGCTTGAGAACCATATTCTTTAGAATCTAAGAGTCTTTTGAAGTAGTCTTTGGCTTGTGAATAATTTTTTGTTGCAAATAAAGCATACCCGCTCTTGAAGTTAAATTCTTCCTTTTTTTTGAGCGATAAGTTATTTACATTCGCTTTTCCATACCATTTTAAGGCATACGCATACTTTCTAACTTTGAAGTAATATTCTGCAGTTTCCAGAAAAGCATTATTTCTTTTAGTACTTGTTGGGTATCTTTTTACAAACTCTAACATCAAATCATCTGCGCCTCTTTGATTCAATCTAATTGCACAATTAGCAATATAATACACACAATTTGCTCTCAATTCAGTTGTGTTGTCAAAACCTCCTCTTATTTGATTAAATAACTGTTGTGAAGCAAGATAAGAATTGTCTTTATACAACTCTATTGCGTGATTATAATTTTTAAGTTCGTGCGTATAAATAGCTGTTTTTTGCGAGAAAGCAGTAGCGTATACTAATGAAAAACAACATATTAAAATATTTTTTTTAAAATTCATCCTCAATAATTTTGAATATATAAAGTTACTGCAATCTTGTTACATAACTACAATACATTAACGATAATTATTGTCGAAATTGCATACAAGTGAAAATAATTTTATAAGTATTCAGAAATTATTCGTTTAAGAGTTTATCCATTAGTTGATTAAACTCCTCAACATAATGTAAATAATAATCGCCAGTTGCTGGTCCAGAAAAGCCGGTATGAATATTACGGACTTTTCCTTTCTTATCAATTATTATTGATGTTGGAAATGACATTATATGGTTTAGCATTGGTAGAGTTTTCGAAGCATCCCCTTTATTAGAAGTTCCTGCTATTAGATAGTCATAGCCTACATTGTACGTTTTTCTCATTTTGTCAACACGCGCTTTTGCATATTCAAAATCATCTTTATTTTCGTAGGCTAACCCAATAATTTCGACTCCTCTATCTTTATTTTTTTCATACCAATCAGCATAAAATTTTGTTTCATCCATACAGTTTGGGCACCAAGTTCCAAAGATTTGTAACACCACAACTTTGTCTTTATATTTTGGTGCATTAAGGCTTACATTATTCCCTTCAAGGTTTGGGAATGAGAATTCAATCTTGTCAAAGCCTTCTTTTAAAAAGGTTAATTTATTTGAGTCAGGAAGTTTAGCAGCTGCATCTTTTCTTCCGCTAAATTTTTGATAAAAGGTTTTTCCAGACCAAAACTCACCTTTTAATAATGTGTCATTTTCGACAATTCCTTTAAATGTAAATAAATGATTTCCATCAAAAGCATATAATTCAAAAGCATCATTTTCTATTTTTCCTTCAAGAAAACGATAGTCTCCAGTTTTAGTTAAAATGGTTCCTTTTAAAATGTCATTTTCTGTTTTAAAAAGCCCAATAGTTTTATTGAAAGTTCCATCATTCTTATGGAGATTTATTGCCCATTTCCCGTCCATTATTTTAGAGGTAGAGGCGCTTTCTAGCCTATTTTTTTTGCCGAAAGTTGCTTTAAAAGGTAATATGTAATCTTCTGCGTAATTCTTTGTGTAAGTTCCGGTAAGAGTTTTGTTATTAATTTTCGCTTTAATAGTTGCATCAAAAATATGTAGTGCGAAAAACACAGAGTCATTTTTTACAGTTACTTCGTTTATTTCAATCAAGTTATCTCCATCATGCAAATTTATTTTATAACTAGTTTCTGTTTTTATAACATCAAAAATAAATGGTATTTTATTTTCTTGAGCAGTTATTTCACCTCGCCAAAAGCCGTCCTTTAATTCGCTTTTTCCTCTATTATTTGTGCAAGAAAATAATAGTGTGATTGTTAAAAGTGTAATTATAAATTGAGTTGTATTTTTCATTTTTAATGTTTAGTGGCAAATTCAAAGGTAACCAATTAGGTTAACTTTTATTAAAGTCGTTAAAATTTTTGAAAGGTTACATAGAATACCTAAGTTTGTCTATAAATTATTCTATTCTCATGCAAGAACCTATTCTTTTCCTTAAAGACGCTTCAATTTTTCAACAAGATAGTTTGGTGTTATCTGACGTAAATATTGAAATTAATAAAGGAGAATTTATCTATTTAATTGGAAAAACTGGTAGCGGAAAAAGTAGCTTAATGAAAACTTTATATGGCGATTTATCTCTTCAAAAAGGAACAGGTAAGATTGTAGATTTTGATTTGACAAATTTAAAAGAAAAGGAGATTCCATTTCTTAGAAGAAAGATTGGTATTGTTTTTCAAGATTTTAAATTGTTGAATGATAGAAATATTGAGGAGAATTTATTGTTCGTTTTGAAAGCCACAGGCTGGGATAATAAAGAAAGCATGAAAGCAAAGATTCAAGAGGTGTTAGGAAAAGTAGGAATGCACACAAAAGGATTTAAAATGCCTTTTGAAATTTCTGGAGGAGAGCAACAGCGTATTGCAATAGCTAGAGCATTACTAAATGATCCAGAACTTATTTTAGCTGATGAGCCAACCGGAAATTTAGACCCAAGAACATCTATAGAGGTTATGGGAGTTCTAGAAGAAATTCATAAAAGTGGTAAAACTGTTTTAATGGCGACTCATGATTATGCATTGATACTAAAATATCCACACAGAACTATAAAGTGTGAAGGGGATGAATTGTTTGAAGTTGTTCAACAAACTAATTGATAGATGTCTTTATCAATCTTAATTCCAATTTATAATTACGATGTCAAAAATCTTGTCAATGACTTGCATGCCCAATGTATTGATTTGTCTATTGATTTTGAAATCCTGTTGGTTGATGATTGTTCTTTACAAGATTTCAATCACAAAAATAAAATCTTGCAATCACTTTCAAATGTAATTTATGAACGACTAGATATAAATATAGGAAGGTCAAAAATTAGAAACTATTTAGTTTCAAAATCAAATTATATTTCTTGTTTGATTCTTGATTGTGATCTTCAAATTCAAGCGAATTTTGTCAAAAATTACGTTGAAGTTATTGATGGAGGAAGTGTCATAGTTGGAGGTCATGTTTATCAAAAAAGTCCACCAAAAGATAGTTCATTATTATTGCATTGGAAATATGGAACAGAGGTAGAGAGTAAGACTCTTTCCGAAAGATTATCTAAGCCTTATAATTCATTTATGACTAATAGTTTTTTGGTTCCAAAGCAACTATTTAAATCTATAAAATTTGATGAAACTATAGGGCAGTATGGTCACGAGGATACCATATTCGGAGTAGATCTTGAGAAGGCTAAGGTTAAAATAAAGCATGTTGATAACCCTGTAATTCATTTAGGTTTAAAAACTACAAAACAATTTTTAAAAGGCGAGAAAGAGGCGATTCAAAATTTAATTTTGTTATCAGAAAACTCAAAGCATAAAGATATTTTATATAGAAAGAGTAGGTTGTTGCATTATGAGAAATCTATATTATTGAATTTCTATTATTCTCTTGTATCGTTGTATTATAAAAACAGGTTGTATAAAAAACTGTTAGGAAGAAATCCATCATTGCGCACATTGAATTTTTGGAAATTTTATAATTTGAAAAAGTTAAGAAATCAAATGAAAAATAGTTTTTAATTTTTCTTTTTCAGTACTCCAATTCAATTCATTTTTCGCTTTAATTATCATTTCTTTGTAATCCTTTTTGAAAATATCTTGAATTTGTTGAGCAATCAGTTTTGGTTCTCTTTCTACTATTACTTCTCCTACTAAATAGTCATTTACGATACGTTTCATTTCAGGTAAATCTGACACTAAAATAGGGATTTCGGCATTGATATAATCAAATACTTTATTTGGAAGAGCATAGCGATAATTAAGGCCTAAATCTTCTTCAAAACTTATTCCTAAATCAGCCTGTAAAGTAATATCTTTTAATTCATCAGGACTTTTTCTGCCTAAAAACTGAACTTTATTTTGAAATTTTAATTCTTCAACTTTCTGTTTTAATTCAGTAGAGATGTCTCCGTTTCCAACAATTATGAATTTTGTATTTTCAAGATACTGCATTGATTCAATCATTAATTCAATGCCTCTACCTAAATTTAATGCTCCTTGATAGATAATTTTCTTCTCGTCATTTTCTATCAACTTTTTTTCTGATAATTCAGATTTTATTGGAAGATTTTTAATGACTTTGAAACTTGTATCGTATTTGGTGTTATAATAATCTGAAATAGATTGACAAACGGTATAACAATTTTTTAATTTTGGAAGAATTGTCTTCTCAATTCTCAACCAAACACTTTGAACTTTAGGTCTATTTATTAACTCTGGGACTTCAGTAAATAGTTCATGACTGTCATAGACTAGTTTTGTGTTTTGTATTCTGCTAATTAGAAAATTTGGTAATAATGTATCCAAGTCATTTGCAAGCAGAATATCTTTTTTAGTAAAAAGTAACTTTAAGAACAATCGCAGATTATATTCAGTATAAAATAGAAATCCTTTATTAAAAATAAGATTCATCCGAGTCGTTTTATAATTTCTATTCACTGGAAGACTGTTAGGTAGTTTTCGACCAATAAGTAAGATTTCAAAGCCAAACTCTTGCAAAGTTTCACATACTTTGTGGACTCTTTGATCGGTGGCCAAGTCGTTAGTTACAGAAATTAGTATTCGTTTCAAATAGGATATTTATAGTGTGCAAGATAAAAATAAAAACCCACTCCAAAAATGAAGTGGGAAATTGCTATGAAAAAGAGATAAGGAACTATCCTTATCAGGTTAATAAGTCGTTATTTAATAGAATTACTTACAAGATCTATTTTTTTTAAAAGGATTTTTTCTGATGTATCTAAAAATTAAAAAATATCACTTAAATTTGAGACTCTTTTTATACTCATGGAATTAGATTTAAACTTTTTGACACAATACGGAACTCATTTTATCAATAAAATGAAAGAAACGGATAGTGATGGAAAAGGAATCGCAATTGCAACAGAGAAAAAATACAATACGATTATAAATAAGTTAGTAGAATTTGAAAAGCATAAAATCGAACAAATCTCTTTTAAAAATGTTGATTTAAAGTTCAGGAGTGAATTAATCCATTATTTTTCTGATGTTCATAGATTGAGTGATAATACTATTGGTAGATATTTAAAGTTCATTAAAAGTTTATGTCTAGATGCTCAACGAAATGGAATTTTAGTAAATAGAGAGTTAGATTATTTTAAAGGTTTTACAGTAAGTGCAGCAAAAATCATTCTCACGTTTGATGAACTAGATCAAATAAAAAACACCAATTTCAAGAACAATAACCATAAAATTGCAAGTGATTGGCTGCTTATAGGCTGTTATACAGGACAACGAGTTTCGGATTTACTTCTAATAGATTCTAGTTGTATTCAAAAATCACATAACTCAGAAATTATTGTTTTAAAGCAAATAAAAACTGGGAATATGGTCCAGATACCGATGCATATCGAAGTGAAAAGAATTTTATTAAAAAGAAATGGTGAGTTTCCTCCTTCTTTTGCTGAGAATGTTGAGAGTAACAAATCGTTATTTAATAGATATTTAAAAGCGGTGTGTAAAGAGGCAAATCTTAGCACTATGATTAAAGGTAGTGTTTTTAATACAGAGACAAAACGTAATGAAGAAGGTGATTTTGAAAAGTACAAAATGATTTCATCTCATGTATGTAGAAGATCATTTGCGACAAATTTTTACGGAAATCCAAAATATCCAACTCAGTTATTAATGAGTGTTACTGCACATAGTTCTGAAAAAATGTTTTTAGAATATATCGGTAAAAAGCAAGGTGATAATGAAGCTCAATTATCGATGTTTTAAAATACGTTTTTTGCAATTTGATGAATATTAGAAGATTTCCCCATAGAATAGTAGTGTAAAACAGGAACTCCTGCCTTTATCAATTCTTTACTTTGATTAACACACCATTCAATACCTACATTTCTAACGGCTGCATTGTCTTTACATTTTACAATACTCATTATCAATTCGTCAGGTAAATCGACTTTAAAACGATGTGGAATTAGATTCAATTGTTTTTTGGTTGCAATTGGTTTAAGGCCTGGAATAATAGGAACAGTAATTCCTTCTAACCTACATTTATCTACAAACTCAAAATATTTTTGATTGTCAAAAAACATTTGAGTGACAATGTATGTTGCTCCGTTTTTAATTTTCTTTTTTAAGAAATGGATATCGGAATCTATACTTGGCGCTTCCATATGTTTTTCAGGATATCCTGCAACACCAATACAAAAATCTGTTTTAGAAGAGTTTTGAAGTTCTTCATCTAAATATATTCCATTATTTAAATCTTGAATCTGAGATGTCAATTCAGAAGCAAAATGATGTCCATCATTTTCGGGTTTGAAATAAGTTTCACTTTTTACAGCATCTCCTCTTAGAGCCATCACATTATCAATCCCTAGAAAATCTAAATCAATTAAAAAGTTCTCAGTATCTTCTTTAGTAAAACCTCCACACAATATATGTGGCACTGCATCAATGCCATATTTGTTTTGAATAGCAGCACAAATCCCAACTGTTCCTGGGCGCTTTCTTACAACTTGCTTTTTTAAGAGCCCTTTTTCCAATTGCTTATAAACATACTCTTCTCTATGATAGGTTACATCTATAAATGGAGGTTTAAACTCCATTAAAGGATCAATATTATCAAAAATTGATTGTACATTCTGCCCTTTTAAAGGTGGCAAAATTTCAAAAGAAAACAATGCCTTCCCTTTTGCGTTTTTTAAGTGATCTATAATTTTCATCTTAATCTGTAATATTTGGATTCAACCATTTATTGGCTTCATCTATTGATATGTTTCTTCTTTTAGCATAGTCTTGAACTTGGTCTTGAGTCATCTTCCCGAGCCCAAAATACTTTGATTCTTTATTTCCAAAATAATATCCAGACACACTGGCTGCTGGCCACATTGCTAAACTTTCAGTTAGCTTTACACCTATTCGGTTTTCAATATTTAATAAACGCCACAATGTGGCCTTTTCTAAATGATCTGGACAAGCAGGATATCCTGGAGCAGGACGAATTCCTTTATAATCTTCTTTAATCAATTCATGATTAGATAGGTTTTCTTCCGAAGCATAACCCCAATATTTTGTCCTTACTTCTTTATGTAAATATTCTGCAAAGGCTTCTGCTAATCTATCTGCAAGGGCCTTGATCATTATTGAATTATAATCATCATTGTCTGCTTCAAATGCTTCTGCAAGTTCTTTTGTCCCAAATCCTGTGGAAACACAAAACGCACCAATATAATCTTGAATAGTAGTTTCTTTTGGTGCTATGAAATCTGCCAATGCAAATGAAGGAATACCTTCTCGCTTTTTCAATTGTTGTCTAAGGGTTAAAAACTTATAAGTATCATTTTGATGGCTTACTTCGATATCATCATTGTTTAAAGAATTTGCTGGGAAAATTCCAAAAACTGCTTTGCCTTTTAATAATTTTTTATCAAATACATTTTGTAATAATTCTTGAGCATCTGCAAATAATTCTGTCGCTTGTTCTCCGACAATTTTATCCTTTAAAATCTGAGGATATTTTCCATGTAAATCCCAACTTCTGAAAAATGGAGACCAATCAATAAATGATTCTAATTTAGTAATATCAAAATCCTGAATTTCTTGAATTCCAAGTTGATTTGGTTTTACAATGACTGAAGTATTCCAATCAATTTTAAACTTACGATTTCGTGCTTCATCTATAGATAGATATTCTTTTGTTTTAGAACGATTTAAAAACTTCTCTCTGAATAAATCATACTCATCTCTTATCTGGTTTTTGTAAACTACATTGTCTTTTTTTAATAAATTACCAACAACAGTAACAGCTCTAGAAGCATCATTTACATGAACAACAGTACTAGAATAATTCGGTGCAATTTTTACAGAAGTGTGGGCTTTGGAAGTCGTTGCGCCACCAATTAATAATGGAACAGAAAAATCTTTCTTCTCCATTTCTTTAGACAAATAAACCATTTCGTCTAATGAAGGAGTAATTAATCCACTTAACCCGATAATATCTACATTCTCTTTTTTTGCCGCTTCAATAATTTTTTCTGGCGGAACCATCACACCTAAATCAATAATCTCATAGTTGTTACAACCTAATACAACGCTCACAATATTTTTACCAATATCGTGTACATCACCTTTTACGGTTGCCATTAAAATCTTACCTGCAAATGCTTGTTTGCCATCTTTTTCAGCTTCAATAAAAGGTTGTAAGTGAGCAACTGCCTTTTTCATTACCCTTGCAGACTTTACTACTTGAGGCAAGAACATTTTTCCACTCCCGAATAAATCACCAACAACATTCATCCCAATCATTAGATTGACTTCAATCACCTCAATAGGCTTTTTTGATTGTAATCTTGCTTGTTCAACGTCTTCAACAATAAAAGCATCAATTCCTTTCACCAATCCATGCGTAATCCTTTCTTGAAGTGACGTATTTCTCCACTCTAAAACCTTTTCTTCTGTTTCTTTTTTATTTCCTTTTACTGTTTCTGCATACTCTAATAATCGCTCGGTTGCATCTTCTCTTTTGTCAAAAAGAACATCTTCAACACAGTCTAATAATTCCTTAGGAATAGTATCATAAATCTCTAGCATTGTAGGGTTCACAATTCCCATATTCATCCCATTTTGGATAGCATGGTATAAAAATGCAGAGTGCATTGCCTCTCTCACAGTATTGTTCCCTCTAAAAGAAAAAGACACATTACTCACACCGCCTGAAACATTGGCATACGGTAAATTTTCTCGAATCCATTTAGTTGCCTTGAAGAAATCCAATGCATTTTTTCTGTGCTCATCCATTCCAGTTGCTACTGGAAAAATATTAGGATCGAAAATAATATCTTGAGGTGCAAAGTGGACTATGTCCACTAATATTTTATACGAACGTTGGCAGATTTCAATTCGTCGCTCATAGTTATCAGCCTGACCATTTTCATCAAAAGCCATTATAATAACTGCGGCTCCATATCTTTTTACTAACGTTGCTTGTCTGATAAATTCTTCTTCACCTTCTTTTAAACTGATTGAATTCACAACACATTTTCCTTGGGCTACTTGCAGACCTGCTTCAATTATTTCCCATTTAGAACTATCAATCATGATAGGAATTCTAGAAATGTCAGGTTCTGAAGCAATCAAATTTAAAAATTTGGTCATAGCAAAAACACCATCGAGCATTCCTTCATCCATGTTGACATCAAGGATTTGAGCTCCTCCTTCAACCTGATCTCTCGCAACACTTAAGGCCTCTTCGTATCTTTCTTCTTTTATCAAGCGAAGAAATTTTCGTGAACCAGTTACATTGGTTCGTTCTCCAACATTCACAAAATTACTTTCAGGGGTTACAATCAATGGTTCTAAACCTGATAATGTTAGATATTTATTCATCTATTTCTACTACAATTTTTCTTGGTTCATATTTTTGAGCAACTTCTGCAATCGCTTTTATATGTGCAGGACTTGTACCGCAACAACCTCCTATAATATTTATCAAATCTTCTTTTAAATAACTTTCAATAAACGCTTGCATCTGTTGTGGAGTTTCATCATACTCACCAAAAGCATTTGGAAGTCCAGCATTAGGATGTGCAGAGGTGTAAAATTCAGTTTTATCTGACAATCGTTTTAAATATGGCTGTAATTGTTGTGCTCCAAGCGCACAATTAAAACCCACACTCAGAAGTGGAATGTGTGAAACTGATGCTAAGAATGCTTCGACAGTTTGTCCTGATAAAGTTCTTCCTGAAGCATCTGTAATGGTTCCTGAAACCATAATTGGAATATCAATATTTCGCTCAACTTTTACCTCATCAATTGCAAACAATGCGGCTTTCGCATTCAATGTGTCAAATATAGTTTCAACTAATAAAAGATCAACTCCTCCATCCAACAAAGCTTCAACCTGTAGTTTATAAGCAATTCGCAATTCGTTAAATGTAATCGCACGATATTCTGGTCTATTTACATCAGGAGATAAACTTGCAGTTTTGTTTGTTGGACCGATTGATCCAGCTACAAATCGAGGCTTGTGAGGTTCTTTTTCGGTGAATTTATCAGCAACTTGTTTTGCTATTTTAGCTGATTCATAATTTAGTTCATAAACTAAATCCTCCATTTGATAATCTGCCATAGCGATAGTAGTTCCAGAAAAGGTATTTGTTTCAACGATGTCTGCTCCAGCTTCAAAATATTTTCGATGTATTTCTGCAATCGCTTCAGGCTGGGTAAGAGATAACAAATCGTTATTTCCTTTTAAAGATGATGGGTACTCTTTAAAACGCTCTCCTCGAAAATCTTCTTCAGAAAAATCATATTGCTGAAGCATAGTTCCCATAGCACCATCGAGTACTAGAATTCGTTTTTGTATTTCATTTGATATAGAATTCATCTTCAAAAAATATTTATTTATTGTTTGTTATTGCAAGTGTATACCGCATTCTCTGTTTTTAAGAGACTTAACAGGATCGAAATAAGTTTCGTTTTTAGGCAGATTATGATTACTTAAATACGCGTCTAATTCATTATCAGACCAATAATAAAATGGGCTTACTTTCAATATTCCATCTTTACTGTAACTCAGTATATTTTTAGAGTTTCTGTATTCATTCTGTCTAACTCTAATGTTTGTAAACCATAATTTTGGTTGATGAATTTTTAATGCTCTTCTAAAAGGTTCTAACTTAACAATTTCTGAAAATTTTTGATGGTTTTCTTCATTAATAATCGATTCTCTATGAAGTTTTTGTATTTCTGTTTTTGTAGAATTATGCGAGTATATTTTAATATTCAAATCGAATTTTCTAATTAGAAATCTTGCATGCTCATAAGTTCTATTTGCATTTAAGCCAGTATCACACCAAATAACTTTAATGTTTGAATCCATTTTGTTAAATGTATTTAAAAGTACTGCTGAATAAATTCCAAAACTAGTGGTTACTATTCTTTCATCACTCAATTGTAAAACACAAGAAATAATTTCTTCAGGAGTTTTATTTTGTAACTCTAAATTTAATTTTTCGATGTTAATATTTTGCATATTAATTTATTGCTTTTTTTATGTCATTTATAATATCATCGATGTGTTCCAATCCAACTGAAATCCTCACCAATCCATCTGTTAATCCTGTTTCAATTCTATCTTCAACAGATAACTTACTATGAGTTGTTGATGCTGGATGTGTTATGATTGTTCTTGTGTCACCAAGATTTGCAGAAAGCGAGCACATTTTAATGTTATCTAAAAATTTTCTTCCAACTTCCAAACCTCCTTTTATTTCAAATGCAACTACATTTCCTCCTAATTTCATTTGCTTTTTTGCAATTTCATATTGTGGATGAGATTTCAAAAAAGGGTATTTAACTTGATTTATAGCGGAGTGTTTCTCTAAAAAATATGCAACTTTTAATGCATTTTCACAATGTTTCTCAACTCTTACAGCAAGTGTTTCTAAACTTTTAGACAAAACCCAAGCATTAAATGGTGACATTGCAGGTCCAGTATTTCTTGAAAACAAATAGACTTCTCTGATTAATGCTGCTTTTCCAACAGCAACTCCACCTAAAACTCGTCCTTGGCCATCAATTAATTTTGTTGCAGAATGAATTACAATATCTGCTCCAAATTTTATTGGGTTTTGCAAATAAGGAGTAGCGAAACAGTTATCAATTACTAATAACAAACCATGTTTTTTCGCAATGCTATTTAGCAATTCCAAATCCAAAATATCTACTGCAGGATTGGTTGGAGATTCAGCATATAAAATCTTAGTATTTGGTTGTATTAGGCATTCAATTTGATCAACTTCATTGATCTTAAAATAACTCGTCTTTATATTCCATTTTGGTAAAAACTTGGTAAATAAAGAATGTGTAGAGCCAAATACTGACCTACAGGAAACAATATGGTCACCAGCATTTAATAGAGCGCCAAAAGTCGAAAATACTGCCGACATTCCTGTCGCAAAAGCATATCCTGATTCTGCACCTTCCATTGCCACAATTTTATTGACAAATTCT
>TARA_B110000090_G_scaffold142133_1_pt1 | contig 20386 bp, 12 predicted proteins | sample TARA_B110000090 | Tara Oceans TARA_B110000090 (sample SAMEA4397239) | marine metagenome | biome: Polar Biome; feature: [SRF] surface water layer (ENVO:00010504); material: water (ENVO:00002006), including particulate matter (ENVO:01000060) such as... | depth 5 m
GGGGGGGGGTGTACAGCGTGCTGGTGTGGGTGGGCGGGATAGCCTCGTAGTGTTGTTAGAAGAGTTATTAGGGCAATCGGTCTATGGAGGCAACGCTTGAGCGTACGTCGGCGAAATTTCTTTTCAGATGAGCATTCGTCCTCGAGTGCTGCAATAAAGCCTTCCCAATTTGTCTTGGACGACGCCGAGCACGTCACACACACGCGCGCGCGATTGGGGCGAGGGCTCGTCGCGGTACCTCGAAGCGAGCGATATGCACGGCGGGTCTCTGCAGACCCGGGGTGGGGATTGGTTCGGGTCGCTTCCCCTCGGCACGCGCGGTGTTTTGGTACTGAACGTCGGTCTCTACGTGCTCTGCCTTGTATTTGGGTACGATGCGATGCACGAAGTGTGCATGAGCCCCACCTGGGTGCTCCACCAAATGCAGGTGTATCGCATATTCACCGCACCCCTGTTCCACGGAGGTATCATCCACCTCGCGTTCAACATGACCGCGTTCGTGCCGATGGCGATTAGTTTGGAGCGCTTGCTAGGCACGGTTCAGTTCCTGCACATCGTGGGACTTTTCATCACGCTGTCGGGGTGTTTCCACGTCGCCGTCGCGGTGGTTTTCGGAACCATGGGGTTCAACGCGATGCACGAGTGCGCGATTGGGTTTTCCGGGGTCGTGTTCGGCGTAATCGTGGTGGACACGCACCTCAGCGCGGTGGCCCGACGGTCGGTTTTCGGGTTCTTCGCAGTCCCGGCTGCGTGGTACCCGCTTTCCCTGCTTCTCTTTCTGCAAGTCGCGCTTCCCACCGTGAGCTTCGCGGGACACGCGTGCGGCTTGCTTGTTGGCTTGGCGTACGTCAACGGCTATCTCAACCAAGTGCTGTTGCGGCAAAACACGGTTGGTTTGATCGAGGCACAACCCGTTTTTGAAAGGCTCGTGCGAAACCAATCATTCGTCCCGGGCGGCGTCTCGGCGGACGCGTCGCCGAGCACGGGAACCGCCGCGTTCCCGGCGTTTCTCAGCGCCTCCGGGGACGCGGGGGGACTTTTGGGGAACAGAGAGCACCGAAGGTGGTGGCAGATGCCCACGTTCGCGTCACGAGGCGCGCCTGGTTCGGGTGAGGCGTTTGTTGCCAGCGGACGCGGGCGCACCTCGGCGAATTCGGTGGTGGCGTCGGCGCCGGCGGCGACGGCGACGGTGAGCGGCGCGCCGTCGGCAAAGGAAGCCGCCGCGGCGGCGGCGGAGCAAAGGGCTGGGCACAAAGTCGCGTTGCCCATACGTAACACTACCGTCAGTGCCACGCGCGAGGATCCGGATTCGGAAATGGAGTCAATGGAAACAGACGCGGCATCGCTGGTGACTGCCGCCACGGGGGGGCTGGTAAACGCGGGCGAGCGTCGGGATGAAGACGACGCGACACTAGACGTCCTGCTCGAAATGGGATTCGCGCCGGACGAAGCGCGCGCCGCGCTGCTCGCGGCGGGGGGGGACGTCGCGGGAGCGGTGGATGCGCTGTCAGGGCAGCACGAGTGATAGACCGGATTTTTCAACTTTTACGTAGTATTCAAAAGCTCAAAGCGCCCACTCCTCCCGCTCAAAACTAAACTCCGCGCGTCGCCGGCGGAGCGATGATTCGCGCAGCGTCTCCTCCGCGCTGGAGGAAAACGCTTTTTGGTTTTTCGCACCGCGGTGCGTGTCGACCAAACGCGTGTGGCGAGATAATAATTCGCCACCGCGTTGGGGGTGTCGACGTGTACTTTCTTGTGGCGTAGTAAGGCCAATTGTGAGAAGTTTGTCGGCGAAACAAAAAGAAAAGGCGAGGAGGCGTGCTCGACTCGGCCCGATCCGCGTTTCGCCTCGCGTGTCGTTCTCGAACGCGCTCGTAAGTTCAATTGGTCCCGCGCGTTTCAAAGACTGCAAAAATGCTCGAAAACGCGCGCCGAAAAAACCCGCGCGTGTGTCTATCTCGGCGACGCGTAATGTCGCGCCGCCGAATGCGTGTGTGTGGCCCCAAGCCGAGCGGCGGCACAGTGCCCCGACGCGCGCGGCGACTTTTTTGTTTCGTCAAAAAACAAAAAAAGTCCTCGCGCGGCGGAGCTCGCCAACCCCCGTCAGCCGGTCCGCGGACGTACGTGTTCCCACGTCGCCGCGAACCGCCGAGACCCCATGTGTGTTGCTAATACCCTCCCATCCCAGCCCGAACCGAACGTGGCTCTGGACGTTCGGTTCCGCCCACAAAAACGTTTTTCCAATGTTTAGTTGCCCTCCTCGCCCGCGGCGGCTTTGAGCACCGTGAGCGCTTCCTGCACCTTCGCGCGCAGCGCTCCGGCGTCTTCGATGAGCAGCAGCACCTCGCCTTGGTCCATCTCGAGAAGCATGCCGGTGATCTTCGCCGCCGCTTGCGGTTCGATTTCGTCCACCAGGGGGTACAGCGCCTCGCCGAGAAGCATGCGCGCCTGGTCGGGGGACGCGCTGGGGAGCTGCTGCGCCAGCAGCGCCACCGGGTTCGCCTCTTGCATGGGCGGCGCACCGCCGGGAAGGGGCGCGGGGGGCTGGTTCTGCACGGGGAAGCGCATGTTCTGCCTGCCCTGGCCTCGGCCGCCGCCCTGGCCGCCGCGGCCGCCGCGGCCGCGCTGGCCGGGCGCGCCCTGGCGCTGCGGCATCGGCATGACGTACTGCATGCCGGGGCCGCCGGGGCCCATGGGGCCTCGGCCGGGGCCTCCGGGGGGCATCATGGGCATGCCGAACCCGGGCTGGGGCTGGGGAGGGCCCATACCGGGCATACCGCCAGGGGGCTGGCCGTAGTACATGGGCGCGCCCGGGGGGGGCATGCCGTAGGGGCCCATGTTGGGCATGCCGCCCGACGCGACGGCGCGCTGCGCGAATTGCGCCTGCAGGCGCATCCGGCGGTCCTCCTTGCGCTGCGCCAGGGCGACGTACAGAGGCTTGTTGCCCGCCATCTTGCCGTTCATCTCGGTCACCGCGCGGGTGGCTTCGTCCGCGGACGAGAACGCGACGAACGCGGAACCGCGGCTGTTTGGGTGGAATTGGGGAGGGGTGTTTGGGAAGGGCGGAGGTTAGCAAAACCCTAAAAAAATACCAAAAAGTATCTCGGGGACGCGGTAGAAAAAAACGCTCCGACACGCGACACTCGTCGAGATTGCGGCAATCGTGGTGTCGGAGCGTCCCGGCGTACGCGGCTCTTGGGCGCGTGCGACGCGCGGAATTACCCGACGTCGGCCAATTCAAATGAACCGTAACCGGTTGTAGTGTTTGGGAAACGTACCTCGCGCCCGCGGTGTCCCGCATCACGCGGCAGCTCGTGATGGTGCCGAACTCCGCGAAGAGCTCGCGCAGCTTGGCGTCATCCACGGTGTCCTCCAGGTTCTTGATGTACAGGTTCGCGCCCGCCATCTTCTCCATGCGTTCGCGGCGCTCGGCGTCGAACTTGTACTTCAGCTCGGCTTCCCTCTCCGCTTTCTTCTGCGCCCGGCACACGATCCAGGCTTTGTCGTCGTTCATTTTGTCGTACCCGTCAAGGTCATCCACCGCTTTGACCGCGGATTCGGAATCTTCGAAGCACACAAACCCGAAGCCCTTGGATTTGCCTTCCCCGTCCTTCATCACCACGACGCTGGTCAGGGTGCCGCAGGTTTCGAAAACCTCCCGGAGCTGTTCTTCCGTTACGTTCTCGTGCAGGTTCTTGACGTACACGTTGTTGAACATCGTGGGCCCGCCGCCGCGCTCGCCCCGGCGCTGGAACGGCCCGACGTACACCTGCTTGTCATTCATCAACATGCCGTTCACCTTGGAGATGGCGCCGTCCGCGGCTTCCGCGGTGTCGAACTGCACGAAACCGTACCCCTTGCTCTCCGCGTTTGAATCAGTCGCAACCTTCGCGGAGACGATGTTCCCGAACTGCGCGAAGGTGTCGTAAAGCGCCTTGTTGTCGATGTCCTTGTCCAGGTTCTTGATGAAGATGTTGCCCACGCCGGATTTGCGCAACGCGGGGTCGCGCTGGGAATACATGATGCGGATGGGCTTTCCGTTCACCACCTGGAAGTTCAGGACGTCGATAGCGCGCGCGGCATCAGGTCCTTGCTGGAAGTTCACGTACGCGTACCCGAGCGAGCGCCTCGTGATGAGGTCGCGGCAGACGCGGATGGACACCACCGGTCCTATCGTTGAGAACAACTCGTACAGCTGGGCTTCCGTGCAACTCGGTTCCAAATCGCCAGTGTACAGGGATGTGGCGGACAGGTTCGACGCGGCCGGGGCCGTGGCGGGGGGGGCGGCCGTGGTGGGTGCGGCGGGGGTAGAGGCCATCTTGGTGGTTCTTTTTTTTGTTTTTTTAAGTGGCTCGTGCGCCTGTGTGCGGGTGAAAGAGGGACGTCCGGTCGACCGATTGCCCCCCAAAAACGATGCGCCGCCTCGCAAAAACAGAAGCGAAAGGACTGCAGCGCCGTCATTATTTTCATTTTTTGGCGACTACGCCGCAGCCGATTGAAGCCATTTCTGCAGGGATTTCGTTTCGCGCGCCAAGCGTTCGCTCTTGGAGCCTCACAATGAAGCGTCGCTCCTCGCTCGCGTGTTCCGAGGGCTTCGCGGCACGGTAAACCGCTTTTCGCCGCGCGCCACTGAAAACCAAAAACGCCAGCGGACGAGTTTTGGCCAAGAGTTTTGGCAATGGTTTGGCAAAATCTGGAACACAGGACATACCCGGCGCGCGCGCGCGCCGGTCGCCTTCTACCTCGGTCTGCGGCATCGCGCGCAGACCTCCTCGCGTGACATGTCCTCGGCGGAGGGAAGCGCGGCTGGGGGCGAGTTAGGTGCTGTGGTCGCGTCGCGACGTAGGGGAGGAAACGCAGTGGGCGCGTTGGTTTTCACCGACCGGTCCTTGATGCCCCCCCCCGCCCCCCGCGTTCCCAAACGCGCCGGCCCGACTGTCCTGGACGAGGACGAGTACGTCTCTCGCTTGGACGCGATCATCACGAGGGAGTACTTCCCTGATGTCCCCAAGCTGAAAGACACCCTTTCTTGGCTGCAAGCCACGAACAGCGGCGACCCGAACCGGGTCCGGGAAGCGCAACGGGCTATTCAGCGCCGATTGGCGCGCGAAACCGGCCAGGGCGGCCCGGCCGGCGGCGCGTCCCTCGGGTCTCCTTCGTTTTCGTTCCGGTACGGCGACGACAGCGCCGACAGGCACACCGCCCCCAACGCAACAACAAGTCACAACTCGGGATGGGAAACCACTCGGGAAGGGACGGATGAGTGGAGGCACCGCGACGACGGCGACGCGTCGTCGGTTCCCAACACGCCGTCGCGCTACGCAAACGCGGCCGCGGTGGAAGCCGCGGAGGACGCCGTGGCCGCCGCGGTCGCGGCCGCGGACGCGAAACTGGGTATCGACGGCTTCCTACGCGTGTACACTGGTGAGGATAACGCTAGTTTCTCGGCGATTCTTGAGAATCAAAACCACAAAAAAAGGCAAAAGCAACTCGCGATTGAAACCGCAAACGCGGACGCGGCGCGACGCGCGGCGGGGAACGGCGAACTCGCGTTCGCAAGGGAACCCGCGATGAACGACATGTTCTTTCGAGACAGCAAATGTAACGCGATTGCGTCCTTTGTGGCGTCACGGTCTGGGCAAAATCAAAAACTCGTGACTGTTTCTAGGAACACGCGCTTCGAGGCGCCGGCCGAAAACTACGGGAAAGTCTCCTCCAGAAATACGCCTTCGGCGAAGCCGCAGCGCGCGCCGTACAGTGCCGTCGCGACGCCTCTTCTGGAACCCGGTTTGGGCGCTTCGCCGTTGATGACGTGGGGTGAGTTGGCATCCACGCCCAATCGCTTGGATGGGACAGCGACACCCCGCGTCTCCGCGTCTCCCTTCCGCGTGTCGGGCGTGGACGGCCGCGAGCGAACGCTGCGCAAGCTGGTGAAAGGCATTGACGGCGGTAAAGCGGTTTCGGGGTCGGGCGCCCGCGATTCGCGCAACCGCGCGGGTAAGCAAACACCCGCGCGTCTTTCGCGAGCGGCGATTGCGCTGGCGCGGCGCGTGCACACGCCGCGGCGCGACGAAGCCACAAACAAAGCAGACGCGAACGCGGAGGACTCGTCCTTCGAGGGGAGCTTGCGCAGGGCGTACTCGGGCAGGAAATAGACCGATAGAAACCACGCGCGTGGACGTGTTAATGTAAATCATTAGTCGCAAGTAGTTACAAGTAGTTTGCTAGGGTCACTTGGCTTGCGTCGCGTTGCTCTACGCAATTTCATCCAGGGGAAACGCTCGGGTGAGCAACACCGGGATTTCGTGCGGGTTGTTGAACCGGTCTTGCAGGGGCACCGACGCCGATTTCACCAGCCGTACCGAGCTCTGTAAGAAGTTCCGGTTGACGTTGACGTCGAACCCGAAGAAATCCTTCAACCGGGACATGGTTTCGGCTTGTTTCTCCGTATCCGCCAGGTGTTCCTCGTACACCAAGTGCACGTACTTCCGGTCTCTTTTTTCCATCTCGTCGTGAAAGAACGTGATCCAGTCGTGCCTTTGGTCGAACATCACCTTGAACCGCGGGAAGTTGAAGTCAACCTTCGGCGGCGCCGGCAGCACGCGCTGGTCCGCCGGGTTCAGCGCGTCCACGAACTTCATCCAAAGCCCGGTGTCTTGCGCCGCGGTGAGGGACGCGAACTGCGCCAACACATTCGCGCGTTCCATGAAAATCACGTTCGCGTGCGGGAACGAATCCAGCAAGTTACTCGCCACTCGCTTACTCATCGTCGAGTCCTTCGGGTCCGCGTTCCACCCGACCTTGACCAAGACGTACTGGTACCCCGCGCTCGCGGATTTCTGCAACACCTCGTCCACGAACAAAGCGGGTTGATCCAGGGCGTTGTCGAAGGACGACTGCGTCACTCCGAACCCCTTCAGTTTCGGCCACAAGTCTTTAGTCACCCAGTCCTGACCCATCGTGGTTTCGCTCCACAAATCCCCCAAATCGAAAAAGCGGTTGTACAGCGGAATGTCGCTGTGCAAACCGGTTTCGTCCTCCCAAACAACCGTGTCTTCATCCGCGTTGAACGCTTCCCTCAACATCTCGCTCATCAGCGTGGACCCACTCCGCGCCGTGGTGGCCAGCAAAATCAGCTGCGCCCTCGCGCTCCCGGCCCCCAAAAGCGTCTGCCGCCGCTCCACCAGTTTCTTCGTGAGCTTCTCCGAGTTTGGCGACTGCGACCACCGCACTTGGTCCAGGGTGAAGTCGAAAATGAACGAAGCGGGGTCGTGCACGTACCGCAGCGTCCAGTCCACGAGTTTCTGCGACCGCGCGCTTGGTTTGCAGTTGATCCAGGATTTGCCAAGCGAAAAGTGATCCACCGCGGTGGCTTCCGGATACTCTTTCATGATGTCGTGGCACGGCACCTTTACGCGCCACATGTCGCCGTTTTCCTCTTTCACGAGCACCGAGTCGCTCTGCTCGACTTTCGACCCCGTGGTTTCGTCCGCCCCGACCCTCTCCAAGCACCGGTCACGCGTGTCCTGGCCGCACAACAGCGGGTACGCGGTGTCTCGGTCCAGAATCACCGCGCTGTCGAAGTGCAGAACTTTCAGGGTAAGAAACATCGGGCCGGTCCACGCGTTTGCCACGCAGTGTTCCTCAAACGGGATCTCGTTGAGGTACTGTTCGTTCGCGACTAAAGACGCGAAGAGGGGCGAGTGCTTTTTCAAGGCACCCATGAACCCAGCACTCGCGAATCGCTTATCCCCACCCGGGTCCGCTACTAGGAAAACCTCTTTGTTCAGCGACGCCGCGACGGTGAACAGCTCGGTGGGATCGCGCAACAACTCGATGTTCGTGTCCATGTACAAACCCCCGAAGTGGTACATGATTTCAAACTTCATCAGGTCGCCAATCATGGAGAAGACGTTCTCCCCGGACTCGTCGTGGTACTTCAAAGCACGCCGAATCGTGCTGTACGTGTACGGGAAGTTCTGCTGCGTGATGTCCTCGCTGCGCCACAATTTCAGTTTCCATCCAGCTTGGTGCAAAAGCTCCTGGTTTCGATGAAGAAACACGCGCTTGACGTTAGGGAGCTTACTGCCGAGCCAAATGACATGCCCAACCGGTTCTACTTCCAGCTCCACATCCACACTGCCTAGTGTCTGCAAAGCGAAGTCCCCCGCGCCACGCACGTCAAACCCGGAACTCAGCGCGAACACCACCGCGGCGAGCGCGAGGCACACGGTGCTGATCAGGCCCACGACGCGGCCGACGCCCCACTGCGGTCGTCTCGCGTCCCGGCGCACCCCACGAAGCTCGTTTCGCACGTCCTGCATCGCACGCACCACCTCAGCCGCACCGGTGGTGGTGCTCATGCTAAAATCCGCCTCCGCAGTGGGCAGGAGCGTGGCGCGCTCCGCCATGATCACAGACACAAACACCCCCGCCCGGGCGCTTCCAAGGGATCTGCACGCGCCGCGACGGTACCCTCTTCCGCCGGCGCCGTTCGCTCGTGCGAATCCGCGGTGTACGCTGACCGCCGTTCGCGTGTCAAGCGTATTCACAACCGCGCGCTATTCCCTGTCTGCCTACAGACGGGAGCGCTCCACGCATTGGAGCGCGCATGTGGGGACGCGCTCCCTGCGGATTACCGTGTAACCTCCTTCGCTTCGACCGCAAAAGAGTTGAAAAGTGGAATTTTATTTTCGCCCGAGACTATTTACTCTGTGAAGAAGTTTGTTTTTTATGACAAGCAGCCAGTCTGCATCTTTTGCACACGCGCTGAATTTCGTACATCACCCCACTAAAATCACGGCTACGCTATCCACTCATCACCCACCCAACGCGTGTTCCTTAACTCGCTTCACGAGCACCGATTTATCCCCCGTGGTGTTCCTTGCGTCTGCTTTTTGCCGCTTGCGTGTTTCTCAGCGAAACTCGATGCTCACCAGCGGCACGTCGACGTCTTCGCCTTCGTTGTCTTCGCACGCGACGACGATGTCGAAGTGTTTCCTCCCTTCCGGTATGTCCAGCTTCGCGACGGTTTGTACCAGGTCCGAGACCTTCTTGTCCATCCTTTCCTTGTGCTTGGGAAAGATGGTGTTGTAGATGAGGGACTGGCCGCAGGACACGGAGTACGCGGTGAGTCCTTTGGCTTCGAACCAGCCGAGGAGCTCCTTGACGGTCAAGTCCCCCTTCAGAACCCACCGGTCCCACAGCGTCCAACGCATGTCGTTGAACTTGAACGTCTTCGGGGCGATTGGTTCGGCCATGGCGAACAAAGGGAGCGCGAGGTTGGCGAACGTGTTCCGGTACGCCTCGATGGGCGCGTCGTTGAAGATTTTGTAAAGCTCCAGGCACACCAGGCCGGTGGCCATGGCGGTTGTGGTGGCGATGGCGGGGATGATACGCCCGGCGATGAGCTTGGCTTTCAGCTTGTCAACCTCCTGGACTTGGTAGTTCCTGGCGCGCATGTTGGACAAGCCGCAAATGGCGTCCATGTGGAAGTTGCTGTCGTCATCTTTCTCAAACTCAACGGCGGTGAGGCGGTAATCGGGGGAAAACTTTTCGCGCACGGTCTCCAACTTTTGCAAAAGCGCGTCGATGATGGCGTCGTCGTCCATCCCCCCGAGGCTCGCCGTTTCCGTGGCTTTCGGGTCCGTCTCGATGCGGACGCCGCTTTTCGGTTCGAACTTGTGCACGTGCACGTTTTCGATGGCGGCCGCCAGCGCGGCGTCATCGCCAGACCACTCCGGGCGAGCCACCCCGTGCACCTCCGCCTTGAGGTTGGCCATCGCGCGCATCAGCGCGAGGTGCGACGCGTCGCTCGTGGCGAACGTCAGGGCGGTGGGGAACCGCTTGGGCGCGCTCCAGAACGCACTGCCCGTGCTCGTTACCGCGTCTTCCGGGAACGTGTACGTGAGCTGTGCGATTTTGTCGTGGAATGCTTCCTGGAACCGAATCCTGGCCCATGAAACGCACTGCTCGTAGGTTTCGCACCGCGAATCGAGTAAACACTCGGAAACTTTCTCAAGGTTTTCCCGCGCGCTCGCGTCCCCCGCTCGGCGCGCCGCGTCGGCGTACTCCTGCGGTTTCGCGAGGAACGCGTTCGCCTCCCCGGGGCTCTTTTCGAACAGCCCCTCGAACTCGCTCCTGGCCCAGGTCAAACAGTGGTCGATGTTGTGCGGGAACGAATGCAGGGTGCACATCGGCGCGCTTTTTTCGGGCGGGTCCCGGCTCGCGCCGTAGTTTTCGGTAACGTTCGGCACCACCATCTGCGTGTTGCACTTGGTGCCGAGGGTCCCTGATTCTAGCAGGGGCTTGGCGAAATACACGCACCTGCTGTCCACGTAAAGCCGCGCTTTGACGTTATCAAGCGCGTTGACCACCACGTCGAGCGATTTCCAAAACGAATCGTCGAACACGTCCTCCGTGTCGGGACTCACCCGGTTTTCGAGACTCCGCGCGTTCAGGTTTTGGTTAATCGCGCGCGCCGCGTTTGTCGCGCAAAGGCTCTTGGCTTGGCCGATGTTCCAGTCGCGGAACAGGAACTGCCGTGACAAGTTACTCTTTTCAATCACGTCGTCGTCCGTGACGGTTACCTCGCCCCCATCCTCGCCGCACGCCAAGCCCATCAGCGCGAAGTTCTTGATGAACTCGCACCCGAGCGCCCCCGCGCCGACCAAGAACGCCTTTTTGTTTTCAATCGCGCGCTGCAGCGTTTTGCCAAAGCACGCGATTTGCGCGTCGTACCGGCTCCCTTCCGGCGCGCACTCCTCGACCGTCAGGACCTCGGGTTTGGGAAGCGACTCCATGGAGTCGAAGTAGAAGAACTGGTGCAGGGGGTGGAACTTCCCGGTGATGGCTTTGATCACTTCCTGGCCGATCACGCCGCCGAACATGGCGGCCATGGGCGACACGTACCCTTTCGCGGTTTTGGCGAGCGTCGTGACGACGGCGTTCGGGTCGACGTCTTCGAGCTTTTGGTCCGCCGGGGCGCTGGCGTTGATTTCGTTCGCAATCGCGACGATGGCGGCGGCGTCGTCCGGGCAACCCGGAGTAGGGAACGACCCTCCCTTGGACTTGACGAATCGCTCGAGCGCGGTGAAACCGAGGTGCAACACCGGCCCTGAGTGTAAAAGAAGAAACGTCAGTCTTGTGTATCGCGACGCACGGACAAACAGTCAAAGGGAAGACGTCCGTTCTGGTACGAGCACGGGCAATCAAGAAGGCGGGGCGTGGTGATTGGGAAAGGCCCGCACCGCGGTCGAACTTCGCAAAGTCGCTGAGCAGAAACTCCCCGGGCTCCGCGGTGGCGTGCGCCAGGGTTTTGAACGCGAGTTTCTTCTGTTCCTTTATCTGCGTGGCGATGCCCCCGCCGGTGTACGGTGAGAAGTCGGTGGTGTCCACGCCCTGGAGCTTAAACGAGTGCGCCTTGACGTCTTTAATGACGTACCCGCCGACACACGCGTTGAGCTCGGTCATCCCCCGAGTTTCCGTGAATATCACGCGTTGGCCGTCCTGCAGCTCCACGCGGTCGTCGTCCACGCAGGTTACCATCGGCGTGGTTTCGTTGGAAACGCTCGCGATGATACAGGAGTGAGGCTCCTCGCCGTCCACATCGAGGACGTCGAACTCAGCGCCGAAGTCGCAGAACAGGGAACCGAAAATACCGCGCACGTCGCCGCGAATAAACGCGGCGCCCGCGTCTCGGCACGCCGCGTTGATCTCCACGGCGGTGTCGTAATCGGTCTCCGTGCACACCACCACTCTGTGCTTGGCGCACAGCTCAACAGTCACCGGTTCGGTCACGACAAGCACCTCCACCGCGGGGTTGAGCTCGGAAAGCCTCGCAGCGCACGCCTCCGCGCGGTTCTTGCCGACATCGCCCTCGGTCAAGTAGAACTGCGCGCCAAGATCGGAGAGCTCGCACGCGCTGCAGTCCTGCAGCGTCACGGATTTGACACCCGCCAGAATCACGTTCTTGGCTGTTGTTTGTGAATGGCGGGAACACGGGTGGTGGTGGTGTGAAGGGAGAGGGCGGGTATTAGGGAGGATGAAAGGGGTTAATTTACTTGAGAAAAGTTGAAGTTGATTTGGCGCGTCGTCGTCGCGGATTGACACGATCAGTCTGGGATGTTCTTTCGCGAGGCGTTCTGTGTGCTTCGCCGATGCGTGAGATCTGGCGGTTCCTTCGTCCTTCGAACGCGTGAAACTTGGTGTGAACGCCTTACCGATCTCGGCGCCCAGGCCTTTTAAACCGCACACCAGCACCGACGCCCCCGCGAGCCTGCGGAAGGACTCGCGGCCGTACACCGCGAGCTGCCGCGAGTGCAGGTCCTCGTCGATCTCGCCCGCCGCGGTCATAGCGGCGTTCTCGATGTTCGTTCGCGGCTTCTTCGCGCGCGACAGGGAGTCTTCGGAGTCTTGTGCGGTGGAGATTCTCTTGGGTGCGGTTTCGGACATAAAATGCGTGGACGCGGTGGACACAAGCCGGCGAAGCTCCCGTGAGCCACGGGTGTGCGTGCGGTAGTGGGGAGGAGGCGACCAGCCAGATCTGTTTTCGAATCTGACAGATCGCGACGAAGAAGGTTGGAAATAAAGGGGAAATAAGTTTTTTAGACGAAATCGAAGGTAGACGAGGGCTAATAGAACCGACGTACCGACACCTCCCTCACGTGCATCGCACCGAATAACTCTATCATGTCATACAAACCCCCCCATGGCAAGGGGACTACAAGAAATACTCCGGACACCTCTTCGCGTTTTGTTCCTCTCCCCGTCGCGGCGCCGGGTCGAACTGCAGGAACTGTTTCGTCTCGCCGTCGTCGCCGACTTCCATGATCGAGGCTTGGTTGCCGCACCGGTAACAGTAGTTTGGCGCGCTAAATATCGTGACAAGGTTTTGGTCGTGGTGCCACATGTAACCCTCCATCACGAGCTGGTGCGCCCTCGCGATTGTGTTTAGGCCGTTGGCGTGGTTGAACTGCTGCGTTATGTCCGCGCCGAAGGTATACCCCGCGCCTCGCGGGCTCATGCCCCACCCCGCGCGGTCGTCGGGGTCGCTCCACACCAAGTCGCAAACAGGGCCTTCGTGCGGTACCTCCTGGAACCGGTCGATTTTTCGTACGTCATCCAGGGAGTCAATGCTCGGGCTCAACCCTCCGTGCGGGCAGAAGATTTTGTTCTCCACCACCGCGGTGAGGGGCATGTAGTCGAACAAGTCGGTAAACGCCTTCCAAACCCCGGCGTGGCCGTATTTCCGGACGCACTCGTCGTAGAATCCGTACACTTGCGTGATCTGTCGGCTCTCGTGGTTGCCCCGAATTATGGTCACGCGGTCGGGAAACCGCACTTTCAACGCCACAACAAGCGTCACCGTCTCCACGGAGTAATACCCGCGGTCCACGTAGTCGCCCAGGAACAGGTAGTTGGTGTCACACGCCGGGCCGCCCAGTTTAAACATCTCCAACATGTCGTGGAACTGGCCGTGGATGTCGCCAACCACGGTGACCGGGGCGCGGACGCTGTGCACGTTTGACTCCTCGGAAAGCAGACTGCGCGCGCGTTCGCAAAGCTGCAGCACCTCCTTTTCGGGAAGGAACTTGTGGTCAAGCAACTTGGCCACCATCGCGTCGTACGCGGGGTACTCCTCGCCGTCTAAACGACCCATGTCGGCCCACGTTGCGATCTACAGGACGTCTTTTACGTGTGCTTTATTGTGGTGCGCTTCTGTTGCGTTCACGTCAGCGCGAGATCTGCGAGCGGTCGGGGGTGTAACCTCGCCCGCGTCTCGTTGCCGGATCCCCGCGGTTACCGTAGAAACAAGCGGAGTCGGTGTTGCCGTTTCCCCGACGCGAGTCCAGCACGCGGACACGCGGACGTATCAAGTGAGGTGCGGGGTGATCGTTTCTTTGTTTGAACGAAAAAGTGGGTTTGATCTCCGAGAGAAAAAATAAAGTGTCAGTCGTGTATGGGCAATCAGTCTGTGGAATGTGTAAAATGGGAAATACTTGACGGTCTAATAACTCAAGAGTGTCGCTTCTCGGATCCCCACTGGGGACCTTTTTTCTGGGGATGTGCTCTCGTTTCATTCAGAGCTCTTCGCGCGCCTCTCGAGACCTCGGTGGAGACGACGATTGGGTTCGTCGTTTCGCGATGCCTCCGAAGCGAGCGGCGGGGCTGACGAGCAGCAAGAAGCGTCCGCATGAGGCCCCGACGAAGGGCAGGAAAGTGTTCGCGGGTGCGCGACAAAAGGTGGACAAAAAGCAACGCGGCGGCGGCGGCGGCGGTAATCAGGGGCGAGGCGGTGGCGAGGACGACGCCGGGGATGAGATTGACGGGGAGGATGACATGATGGAAGGCGCGATGGATGACGGCGACGGCGATGACCGCGCGCGACGCGCTGGTGGGCGTAAAGCCGAGACCGAGCCCGATGCCGACGAAGAGATCGTGGAGACCGCGGATGAGAAAAGGCTGCGTTTGGCGAAATCGTACCTGGACAAGTTGCGACAAGAGGAAGCGGAGGCGGGGGGGGACTCCACGGACGAGGAGGGTGAGGAGGGTGAGGACGGAGATGCGCGGAACATGGACTCGCACGACCGATTGGCGAACCGGCTGAAAAACGAAGCCATGCACAAGAGCGGCAGAGCGCGGCGCGAAGTCGCACGTCGGATCGTGTTTTCCACTTTCGGGGACGACGAAACCGAAACCGACGACGACGAAACCGACCGCGCAGGTTTGGTGTGGCGAGGCCACCGGCTGTCCGTCACCGGCATGGCCCTGACTTCCGATGACACGACCGCGTACTCGGTGTCCAAGGAGGGCACGATTATCGAGTGGGACGTGGAGACGGGCAGAAAGACCAAGTACCCGAAGATGCCACCGGTGGTGTTGGACCCGACGAAAGGAGGCGGCGGCCCGATGGCGCCGCCACGGTGCGGCGCCGCGGCGCTGCTGTGCTGCGCCGTTGCCAAGGAGCGCAACTTGTTGTGCACAGCAGGGGCGGATAAAAGGATTCACGTCTGGGACACGCGGACCATGAAACAGGTTGAAACGTTTGCGTCGCACCGAGGCGCGGTGACATCGCTCGCGATTCGCGACGGGACGGGGCAGATGTTCAGCGCCAGCACGGACCGAACGCTAAAAGTGTGGTCCCTGGATGACATGGCGTACGTGGACACGCTGTTCGGGCACCAGAGCGACGTAGTGGGCGTGGCCCCTCAGCGACGCGAGCGCGTGGTGACCGTGGGACGGGACCGGACGTGTCGGTATTGGAAAGTCGCCGAGGACAGCCAGCTGATTTTCCGACCCGCGCCGAGCGCCGGGCAACTCGAGTCGTGCGCGTTCGTGACCCCGGATTCCTGGATCACGGGCAGCGACGACGGCACGGTCAGTCTGTGGAGCACCACCAAGAAACGAGCCGTGATGTCCTGGGAGCACGTGCACGGGTTCGGGGGCGGGGTTCGGACAGACGGCGACGACGGAGAAATCACGATGGACCACGGCGTCTCCGCGCCAAAGTTTTTCACGCCGACGGAAACTTCCGAGGTGGTTTCTCAAAGAGTCGCGGCGCAGGAAATGTGCGGCGTGTCCTCCGCGACGCAGAACGCCCCGGAAGGCGTGAGCAACGCGGGACGGTGGGTCAACGCGGTGGCGGTTGGGAAAGGTACGGACTTGTGCGCGACTGGCGCGGGGGACGGCGCGATTCGTTTGTGGCGCCACTCGGAAGACCCCGGGCGACAACTCACGCCACTCGGGTGTTTACCCGCGCGGGGGTTCGTCAACGCCCTGGCCGTGGCCTCAAGCGGCCGGTTCGTGCTTGCGGGGATGGGCCAGGAACCCCGGGGCGGGCGGTGGGCGCGGGACGCGCACGCCAAGAACGGGATCCTTATGCACCGGTTGAAGTTGGAGGATTAGGGAGGATCGGTCTAATAAACTCTACACTTCTTTTCTCAATCTCCCGCCGTTCCTATCTATTTCTGCGTATCTTCCTCGTCTTCCCACGTCCATTTTGTATCCGAGTTTGCGTACCCCGGCAACGGGGCGTTTCCTTTTTTCGAAAAGCGTTCGTACGGACACAGTTTGCGTTTTGCCGCAAGCGTGGCTTCGTATTCCCGCAAGTACCCCATCCATTGCTCCGCGTAGTCGGTGTTTCTGTAATCCGGGAACCACGGCCCGCCTTCGGTGTAGTGCACCGCTTTCGGCAAGCGGTCACCGGCGTACGGCTTGTACCACTCCGAGAGGAAGTTCCATTCGTAATCGATGGCGCCGATCAGCGAGTCATCGTCGATCCAGGAAAAGCGGTGCAGGAAACTCCCCGGTTTTTCGTTCACCACATCAAGTGTTAACCCAACGTTCGCGGGATGGCCGCAGTTGTACAACACCATGGAGCTCCAGTTCTTCCGTGGGTACGACTCTTGCGTCACCCCCGCGAGCTTGACGTGCGCGGTTGGGGTGTAGTCGTGCTGCACGCACATCACCGCGTACCGGTCGTCGCACTGGTCAATGAGATCCTTCAAATCACCGAGGAACAGGAAATCGTCATCCGTGAACAACGCCCAGCCTTTGTAGTTGTTCAAGTAGGGCACGAAGAACCTGCAGTACGTAAACTCGGTGCTTTGTTTCGGGTCCTGTTCCCGGCGGTACACGCCTTGCGCCCTCAAATCAGCCCGCTTCAAAGGCGTGACGTGCACCGGCACGGACGAGTTCTTCTCCAGCGAAAACTTCGCAACTTCGTACGTGATGTCCTCGTGCGAGTCGTACCCGAGGTACACGCGGAACGGGTGGTTCCGGGACGCCAAGGGCGTGGTCATCGTGGAACTGCCGTTCGCCGGGCCGTTCTCCTTCATCCCGGTGGAGGCAGGTCCACCACCGGAAGTGCAAAGCGCAAGTGGCACGCGGAAGGATGTCGCGCGAACATCTTCTGTTCAGTACGTGCCTTATTAATCCCGCGGCCCCAAATTTTGCCAAATCGACTTTGTATCCGTATTTTCCCATCAGCGCGACCCGAACGAACGCGCCCTTTCCTTCCTTGCATGATTGACTGGAGAATGACGCACGCTACATGCACGCTACCGGAAGCCTTCCGGGTCCGCTGTATGGAATTTAAAAAAAAGAATAACCTTATCGGAGTCTACCTCCACGGGTGCGCTCGGCTTACATGCGAAGCAACTCATTTTTTTTTCCCTCCCGCTCCGCCGCCGCTACGCGCTCCGCCGCTTGCTCCAGAATCGTCGCCCCCAGCCGAAGCGCCGCGGCTTGCGCTCCCGGGGCCAGCTCCGGGGCCATTTCGAAAAGCTCCCTGGCCATTTCGTTGTCGAAGGGCATTTGGGGCATTTGCGGCATCGGCACTTCGCCGAAAATGGGGACGTCGACCCACGCGTTGGTTGCGTTTTTGGCCTTCGCGTCTGATGAGTCTGATTCAACGCCTCCCCCGCCCAAACCCCGCACGAGCTCCGCGAGTTCCGCCGCGACGAGCAGGGTTTCCCTGTCGCCTTCCGTTTGCCGTGATATTAAGGACAAAGGCTTGAACATCTCAAGCGCGGTCGGGACAGGCGGGCGGTTCGAGCCCAACCCGTCCACCAGGTTTTGCTGCGCCGCGGCTATGGACCCGATGAACGCGGAGGCGGGCGCCTGCGCGGCGGATTCAAAAAGCGACGTGAACGATGCGCCCGCGTACCGAGCGGCTTCCCGTAGCAGAATGTCCTGAACAGGCCCACCGTTCGGGTCGAAGGCCAGGCGAAGCGCCTCGCGAGTGCCTTGGGATAGTTTTTTTGGTTTTGTTGGACCGGTCGGCGCGGTCACGACCAGGGCGCCGTTTGCGGTTTCTGAAACCGACGCTTCTTCGTTTTTCGCGCCAACCGCGGTGACCGCGGAGTAGTTCCCAAACGCGTTCGCGAGTTGTTTCACCCTTCGCACGGACAGCCTCGTGGACGGCCCTTCCGCGCCGTACAACAGCTGCTCCAGCGCCCGTTTCGTGGCGGGCGAGTCGTCCGTTAGTAACCGCCGCGCGACGTACGGGTAGCACTCGTTCGCGATTGAGTAATTTTTATCCGACGCCAAACCTATTCCTTCTAACACGGAAAAGCTCCGTAAAATGTACCCAAAGTACGAGGGAATCTGGAAAATGTTCCCGTACTTCTCCTGTATGCCTTCCAGGTCACGCGTCAGCTTCCCCACCTTGCTTTCCGCCCCCCCCGACGCTTCCAAAAACTTCTCGCGCCGAACCTTCATGTCCTTCACGCCTTTCAGCTCTTTTTGCATTTCCTTGATTTTGGCCTCATCCGGAAGCCCGAGCTCCTGCCGGAACCCCTCCGCGCCCCCTCCCTTGGCCAGCGCGGAGAACAGCAGCCCTATCGCGGACGCCACGCCCGCGTCTTCCATCGCGGCTCGCTTGCCCGTGGGAATGAAGCCCATGGCGTCTAGATCCGCCGGGACGTTTTCGAAATCCTTCGACACTAAATGCGCGATGAAGGACAGAATGGCGGTGCTCAGTTCGCTGGACACGGGTGTCACGAGTCCCCAGTCCAGAATGCAAAGCTTCCCATCCGATGTTCGGAACAAGTTACCCGGGTGCGGGTCCGCGTGCAGCAGACCTATGTCAAGCAACATGGCGAGGTACGCGGCTAGGGCGACGGCGCACAACCGCGGGACGTCGCCGGCTTCGCTGGTGTCCAGGCGCTGCCCATCGATCCACCCGGTGGTCAACACGCGCCGCGTAGACGCGTTTCTCAAAACAGGCGCCGCGGTCACCACACCCGCCAAGTCAGGCCTCGAGAGCATCGCCAAACGGAACCGCTCTCCGTTGTTCGCTTCGCGGCAATAATCCAACTCCTCCACGAACCGCAACCCCCACTCGTCCACCAGGCACTCCAAATCGGTGTTCAGGCCTTTGAACTTTCGCCACGGTTCCGCGAACGAGCGGATGATGAACACGTCTAACGAAATCGCGACCAACGCGCCTGGTCGTTGGACCTTCACCGCGACGTCGTGTGCCTCTCCGTCAGCACCTGTGATCCTTCCTCGGTACACCTGGCCAAGACTCGCGGACGCGATGGGCGTCGCGCTTAGCGAAAGTTTCTTTGCGTTAGCGGGGCCCAGCTCTGCGTCCAAAATGCGCCGCGCTAAGGTATCATCAAAAGGAGGCACCGCATCTTGCAGGGTTCGTAGCTCAAGAATATACGCCGTTGGTAGTAGGTCCTGTCGCGATGACAAAACCTGTCCAAGCTTGACATAAGTGGGTCCTAGTGAGATTAGCAGTTCTTTCAGTTGCTCCGCGCGTTTTTTATCAACCGCAGCTTTTTTCTTCTCCCCCGGTTCCTCGCCGAGCGTTTTTCGATCAAGCCACAACTTGAACCCGAAACCCCCGAGTAACGCTCCGGAGCGCAGGCCTCGTTTTATCAGGGTTACCGGCCTTTGCGAGAAGTACGCCTGAATTTTTTTCGGGTCGTACTCCCGGAGCTCAACGGGTTCGTCGTCGCCCTCGGACGCGGCGAGAGATGCCCACTCGTCCATCCCGGCGTCCGCGCCGCCTGGCAACAGTTTTGAAATACTAACCGCGACGGCGACGAGAAGCAACGCCGCACCCGAGCCTTCGGGAAGCACCGCGGCTGCTGCGTCCACCGCGGCTGACAGGCGCGTGGCGATGGGGTCGGGAAGCACCGCGCTTGTGACGTTTGAAAAGGAAGTAGCCGCGGTCGACATCGCGTCTGAAAACGAAGATGTCGCATCCGAGGTGCCTTTCGTGAACACGTCGGTGGCTGCCGCGGAAGCGGCGTCCACAAAACGCCACACGTCCTTGCTCAACTCCAGCTCCACCTGCTTGGTGGTCGCCACGACTCCGGCGACGTCCAGGTCCGTGGGGAACAAGCCGCCGCCGCCCGCGGCGACCGGCGCGAGAGAAGCGACGCGTCGTCGTCGCAGAGCAGCAGCAGCGACAACAGGCCTGCACAGCGACGACGAGCCGAGTTGCGCGCGCGCCGCGAGCCGCCGCGCGCGGGAGGGCACCACACGCGGCGCCGCCGCCGCCGCGGTGCTCATCACGGCGCCGCAATGCGCCATCGCGGGAGGTGGTCGTAGCGCCCGAAGGTGTGGAACGGATGATGTTTCAATCACGGCTCACGACGCTTTGACACGTCGCCCGCTCGCCGCGGCGCGCGGCGGGTTTCCCAGGTGGTTTTTCCCTCATGAACGAAAAATCGCTGACACGAACGCTGATGAAACGCTTTGTGAAGAAAACATAGATGCAAAGGTCTCACTACCGTTCAGGGCAGTCGTTCGCCATCGCCCATTTTTCCACCTCGAGGTGCCCGCTCGTCGCCGCGAACAGGCACGTGTATTTGTCCCACGGTCAGCCGTTCGCGCGCAACCACTGCAGCACCTCGAGGTGCCCGCCCTC
>TARA_B110000090_G_scaffold101258_1_pt1 | contig 20330 bp, 18 predicted proteins | sample TARA_B110000090 | Tara Oceans TARA_B110000090 (sample SAMEA4397239) | marine metagenome | biome: Polar Biome; feature: [SRF] surface water layer (ENVO:00010504); material: water (ENVO:00002006), including particulate matter (ENVO:01000060) such as... | depth 5 m
ACTAGGCCGCCATCAATGTCTGCTTGAGCAAATAACTCTTCAGCACTAGCTGCAGTAACACTGCCGCCATATAAAATCTTCAAACCACGTGCCTGTTCTGGGGCTATACTTGCTACGTGAGCACGGATAGCTTTGTGCACTTGCTGGGCTTGCGCCGGGCTTGCGGTTAAGCCAGTACCTATTGCCCAAACTGGCTCATAAGCTACTACTGCATTGGCAAAGCTGGCACCACCGGCAGCGTCAATAACTGCCTGAATTTGGCTAGTCACCACGCTTAGGGTAAGGCCTTTCTCACGCTGCTCCAATGTTTCACCAACACACAAAATAGGGGTGAGTTGCATGGCTTGGGTGGCTACATACTTAGCAGCCACTTGTGCATCATCTTCTGCAAATAGGGCACGTCGCTCTGAATGGCCCACCAGCACATAACTAACACCAAATTCTCTAGCCATGGCTAGGGACACTTCACCAGTATAGGCTCCCTTAGCTGATGCACAAATATTTTGTACACCTATACCAATGCTTGTGCCCATTAATTCTGCCTGGGCCTGAGCTAAATATGGAAACGGTGGAAACACCACCAGCTCAGCATTATTAACTGCTGCCACACCCAGTTTTAGCTCACTTAACAGCTTCGTTACAGCATTTTTGCTGGCGTTCATTTTCCAGTTGCCCGCAACTATCGTGTGTGCCATTACCGTAACCTTTTGTTAAAACAAACCAAGGGTAATCAATTTAAGCGCGCAATAATACTCAAGTTAGGGCGCCTAAACAAGGGACTTTCTGGTAAAACCTTTTAATTAGGCCACAATTAAATACTATTTAGACTAAGAAATTACCTGATTTACATCATGAGCTAACTCTTTAGCGTATTGACTCACAAGGTCAGCATCTTCACCTTCTACCATCACTCTTACCACAGGCTCAGTGCCTGAGGGCCGAAGTAACACTCGTCCACGATCACCCATTCGCTTTTCAAGCGCACTAACTGCTTCATCTATGGCTGGATATTCTGACAAATTTACCCGATGAGTAAAGCGCAGGTTAATCAGCTTTTGAGGCATTTTTTTCATTTGGCTTTTAAGCTCATGTAAAGTCTTTCGGCTAGATTTCATCGCTTGAAGCACTTGCAGAGCAGCAACTATGCCATCTCCTGTGGTAGTTAGGTTTCGACAGATCAAATGGCCAGAGGATTCACCACCTAACAGCCAACCTTTTTCTTTTAGCTGCTCCATGACATAACGATCCCCCACTTTGGCGCGGACAAAATCTATACCAAGATCTTTTAACCCCAGCTCCATACCCAAGTTACTCATCTGAGTACCTACAACCCCACCCTCTAGCTGACTGTTGCGCTTTAAGTGAGCAGCAATGATGAACATTAATTGGTCACCATCGACTTCGTCACCAGTGTGATCAACCATAATAACGCGGTCACCGTCACCGTCTAGGGCAATGCCTAAGTCTGCTTGTTGAAGCCGAACTACTTTTCGCAACATAGCAACGGACGTAGAGCCACATTCCTGATTGATGTTTAGTCCATCTGGATCAACACCGATACTAGTGACATCTGCACCTAGCTCATGCAGCACCTTAGGTGCAATATGGTAAGTAGCTCCGTGGGCACAATCTAGTACAATTTTTATGCCCTTCAAGTTTGTATGAGGGCCAACCGTACCTTTACAGAATTCGATATACCGGCCGGCAGCATCTTCTATACGCTTAGCTCGACCAAGCTCTTCTGGAGCAACACACTCCATAGTCTCTTGTAACTTATCTTCAATTGCTGCTTCCACTGAGCCTGACAGTTTAGTGCCTTGAGCGGAAAAAAACTTTATGCCGTTATCTTTGTAGCCATTATGGGAGGCACTGATTACGATGCCAGCTTCAGCATGAAAAGTACGGGTTAAATAGGCAACAGCTGGAGTAGGCATGGGGCCTAACAAACGCACATCAACACCTGCTGCAGACAAGCCTGCTTGCAGCGCAGACTCAAACATATATCCAGAAATACGGGTGTCTTTACCAATTAAAACCTTGCTACGCCCGTGCTCCGAGAATACTTTGCCCACCGCCCAACCTAATTTGAGCATAAAGTCTGGGGTTATTGGGTACTCACCACAACAGCCACGAATGCCGTCTGTTCCAAAATACTTCATACCAATTCCTTTTATATAACCTTCCTTGGTTTAGCTTCAATCACTCATCATAACAGCATGAGCCATCCTTAGGGCATCTACAGTAGGGGCCACATCATGCGCCCGCACAATTCGGGCACCACGCTCATAGGCCATCACAGAAACTGCTAACCCCCCATGCAATCTTTTATCTACAGGCTTATTTAAAACATCGCCAATCATACTTTTACGAGACATACCCACTAAAACAGGCAAACCCTTGTTGATTAATAGATTAAGGTGGTTAAGTAACTGCAGATTATGAACCAAGGTTTTGCCAAAGCCAAATCCAGGGTCTATCAGTATGCGCTCTGTAGGGATTCCCATATGATTACACTGCTTAATGCGCTCATCAAAATAAAGGCTAACATCCTCTACCACAGAATCATATACGGGGTTATCTTGCATGGTTTTAGGGTCGCCCTGCATATGCATAAGACATACAGGTAGTTGGGTACCAGCGGCAGCCTGTAGAGCCCCCTCACGGCCCAACGCCCTCACGTCATTGATCAGCCCCGCTCCTGCTTTGCCAGCAGCAATCATCACTTCTGGGGTGCTGGTATCAACAGACACAACGACATTTAACGATGCACGTATTGCCTCAATAACCGGAATAACACGGTCTAGCTCCTGCTGAACCGAAACCCGGTCAGCGCCTGGGCGAGTGGATTCACCACCTATATCGAGAAAACTTGCCCCTTCTGCCACCATCGCACGCGCGCGCTCCATGGCTGCATCTAGGCACAGAGACTGACTGGCAAACAAACTGCCACCATCAGAAAAGGAATCGGGAGTGACATTAATCACTCCCATCACATGTGGCTCTGTTAAGTTGAGCCGCTGATCACCAAATAGCATCTTAGCTTGGCGCTTCGTCAGCACCCGGCACATCACCGTTATCCGCGTCTAGGTCTGCCTCAGAAACAGTGGCCTTATCTTCAGGTGCAGAGGCACTAGCACCCCCACCCGTATTGGAACCACTAGCATTGCGCTCGCGGTCAGCCCAACCTTCTGGTGCTGAAACTTCTTGGCGAGCTAACAACTGATCTAGCTGACTGGAGTCTATGGTTTCATACTTCATTAGTGCGTTAGCCATGGCATCAAGAATATCTCGATTATCATGTAAAATGGTGCTGGCACGGCCATAACAGCTTTCAATAATATCTTTTATTTCGCTATCAATAATCGCTGTAGTTTCATCAGAAAAACCTTTAGCTCCCTGGCCTTGAGCACCACTAAACGGATCAGCGTCTTCAGATTCATATAGCAATGGCCCTAACTTTTCAGATAAGCCCCATTTAGTCACCATGTTTCGTGCTAATTGCGTGGCGCGCTGTATGTCATTGGATGCTCCCGTAGTCACACCATCTTTGCCTAACGTTATTTCTTCAGCAATACGGCCACCGTACAGGCTACAAATTTGGCTCAAGATCCCTTGGCGAGACAAACTATAACGATCTTCTTCAGGTAAAAACATAGTGACACCCAAAGCACGACCACGGGGAATTATGGTCACCTTATAGACTGGGTCGTGATCTGGCACTAAGCGCCCAACAATAGCGTGACCTGCCTCGTGATAGGCTGTATTGAGCTTTTCTTTAGGCTGCATCACCATAGATTTACGCTCAGCACCCATCATAATCTTATCTTTGGCTTTCTCTAGCTCGTCCATTCCTACGGTGCGCTTATTGAGCCGCGCAGTAAACAATGCGGCTTCGTTCACTAGGTTAGCTAAGTCTGCGCCAGAGAACCCTGGGGTACCACGCGCAATAAGCTTTGACTTTACATCATCGCCTAAGGGTACCTTTTTGAGGTGCACATTAAGAATTTGTTCGCGCCCAAGAATATCAGGTAAAGATACGTGAACCTGGCGGTCAAAACGACCAGGGCGCAACAACGCTTTGTCTAGCACATCTGGGCGGTTAGTAGCTGCAATAACAATAATGCCTTCATTACCTTCAAAACCATCCATCTCAACCAACAACTGGTTTAGAGTTTGTTCACGTTCGTCATTGCCACCACCCATTCCAGCGCCACGGTGACGGCCTACAGCGTCAATTTCGTCGATAAATATAATACAGGGGGCTTGTTTTTTGGCTTGCTCAAACATGTCGCGCACACGAGACGCACCCACACCTACAAACATTTCCACAAAGTCGGAACCAGAAATACTAAAGAAAGGTACCTTAGCTTCGCCGGCAATGGCCTTAGCTAGTAATGTTTTACCGGTACCTGGGGCACCAGACATAAGAATGCCGCGCGGAATGTGTCCACCCAACCGTTGGAATTTTCCGGGGTCACGTAAAAACTCCACCAATTCTTCTACATCTTCTTTGGCTTCTTCAACACCTGCAACATCTGCAAAGGTCGTTTTAATTTGGTCTTCGCTCATTAACCGAGCTTTACTCTTACCGAAGGACATTGGGCCGCCCTTGCCACCAGCACCACCTTGCATTTGGCGCATGAAGAACATAAACACCACAATGATAATAAGAATAGGTGCACTAGCTACCAATAACTGCATCCAAATGCTTTGTTGCTCTGGCTGTTTGCCAACAATCTCAACTTGGTGAGTGAGCAAATCATCAACCAACTTAGGATCTGACAATGCTGGCCGGACAACTTCAAAGCTGGTTCCATCACCAAATTTACCATTAATAATGATGCCATCAACTTCAACGTTTCTAACTTGATCGCGCTGCACTGCTTGCACAAATTCTGAATAGCTCACGCGGTTGGGAGCAGCTTCTTGGCTAAAATTATTAAACACCGTCAACAGCACTGCTGCGATGATGAGCCATAAAACCAAATTCTTTGTCATGTTGTTCAAGTGCTAGACTCCTAATCCTCAGTACGAGGGCGGCTTGGGCAATGAGGACTATAAACTAGGTTTACTGACCTTTAAAACCGGTTGCCAATTGATAAACTTCCCGCGAACGTCCACGAGAAGCATCGGGTTTACGTGACCGCACACTGTTAAAACTGGTACGGGTGTCTTTTAATAAATCATCAAAACCTTCACCATGAAACACCTTAGTCACAAATGTGCCTCCGGGTTTCAATACACTACGGGCCATATCTAAGGCCAACTCAACCAAATACATCGATGCTGGTTGATCAATGGCTGGGTTACCACTCATATTGGGGGCCATATCAGAAATTACAAGGTCTGCTTTTTCGCCACCTAAAGCAGCTACGATCTGATCGTAAACCGCTTGCTCTGTAAAGTCTCCTTGCACGAAGGTGACATCGGCAATCGAATCCATCGCTAATATGTCTGAGGCCACCACAGTGCCCTCTTCACCAACCAGCTGCACAGCAACCTGAGTCCAGCCACCTGGAGCTGCGCCTAGATCGACCACCGTCATTCCTGGGCGTATTAGGCGGTCTTTTTTACTTATTTCAAGCAACTTATAGCTAGCCCGCGAACGGTAACCATCTTTTTGTGCCTGTTTTACATATGGGTCATCAAAGTGCTCTTTTAGCCAGTTGCTGCTGGTTTTTGATCTAGCCAAGGGAATCTCTACTGATAGTTCGAAAAGTAAGTGGGTAAATCTGGCTGCTAACAAGCGAAAACGCCAGACATGCGTTATAATAGTTGGCAGTTTAGCACAGCCACGGGGCCTATGGGGCCCAACAATTTACCTTTGGACAACCATGAATTTAGCTCAATCGCAGAAAAAACAATTTCGCACCATCGGCCATGACTTGCACCCGCTTGTTACTGTGGCTGGCAACGGACTTTCAGAAACCGTAATGACAGAAATCAGCCGAGCGCTGTTTGACCATGAATTAATAAAAGTGAAGTTTTCTGTGGGTGATCGAGACGTTAAAAATGCACTCATTGCGCAAATGTGTAAAACAACGGGCGCCACATTAGTGCAGTCTGTTGGGAACGTTGCTTTAGTCTACTCAAGCAACCCTAATGCAGACCCTAAGAAATCTAACATAGAGCGTTAATGTTTAGGCCCATTTCATCTACATCTCCCATGTTAAGCCTGAGAGATGTAGATGATGATTAGCTAAGCTATACGATGTGCCGCACCTCAGCAATCTCATAATTAATGACCCCACCAGGTGTAGTTACGCGCACCTCATCACCTTCGTTTTTAGCGATCAAAGCACGTGCTATAGGTGACCCAATAGAAATCTTACCGGCTTTAATATTAGCTTCATCTTGACCCACAATGCAGTAGGTCTTTTCTTCGTCAGTTTCCAAGTTAATGATGGTTACCGTAGCACCAAAAATAACCTTGCCCGTGTGGGGTATTTGGCTAACATCAATCACCTGTACCAACGATAATTTAGCTTCAACCTCTTGAATACGACCCTCACAAAAGCTCTGCTGCTCTCTGGCCGCATGGTATTCAGCATTTTCTTTTAAATCGCCATGCTCTCGCGCCGTAGCAATATCTTGAATGATTCGCGGCCGAGTAACACTTTTTAATTCCACTAACTCTGTACGCAGTAGTTGCTCACCGCGCACCGTCATGGGGACTTTGGTAATCGCCATAATTAATACTTCCTTATGCTGTCAGCGTAGCATGCATATCTTGCAAACGACGCACTTCTTGTTCTTCCCCAAACGCTAAACCTTCCATCACTGCAAGACCGCCAGTTAGGGTAGTGGAATAAGCCACTTTATGCTGTAACGCAGAGCGACGAATCAGTGATGAGTCATTAATAGCCTGACGCCCTTCTGTTGTATTTACAACAAAAGTGATCTCGTCGTTCTTGATCTTATCAACAATATTAGGACGACCTTCCATTACTTTATTGACTAGCTCACATTCGAAACCAGCGTTAATCAATGTTTTTTGAGTTCCTCCAGTCGCAACCAAAGTGAACCCAAGGTTAATTAGGCCTGCTGCCAACTTAAGAGATGCAGGCTTATCTACTTCACGTACAGAAATAAAAGCTTTTCCAGCCACCGGCATAGACTGACCAGTACCTATGTGTGCCTTAGAAAAGGCTTCCGCAAAGCTATCACCAATCCCCATTACTTCGCCCGTTGACTTCATCTCTGGGCTGAGGATTGGGTCAACACCTGGGAACTTGTCAAACGGAAATACTGCTTCTTTAACACTAAAATAGCCTGGAATAATCTCTTTAGTGAAGCCGATGTCTTCAAGGAGCTTACCCGCCATAACTTGAGCACCAATGTCTGCTAACGAAACACCAATACACTTAGATACAAAAGGCACAGTGCGAGAAGCACGTGGGTTCACTTCAATGACATATATTTTACCATCTTGCCATGCCAACTGAGTGTTCATTAAACCAATGACACCCAGTTCTAAAGCCATACGCTTTACTTGCTCACGCATTGCATCTTGCACGTTTTGTGGCAGATCGTACGGAGGCAGTGCACAGGCTGAATCACCCGAATGGATACCCGCTTGCTCAATGTGCTGCATAATAGCGCCAATAACCACCTGCTCACCATCACACACAGCATCTATATCCACTTCTACAGCATTACTTAAGAAACGGTCTAGTAATACAGGCGAGTCGTGAGACACTTGAACCGCCTCGTTCATATAGCGTTTGAGTTCGGTTTCTTTGTGCACAATTTCCATGGCACGGCCACCTAATACATAAGATGGACGAACAACCAAAGGGTAGCCAATTTTTTCTGCTGCACGAACCGCTTCTTCTTGCGTGCGCACAGTGGCGTTTTCTGGCTGCAATAAACCTAACCGTTGAATCATTTGCTGGAACCGTTCGCGGTCTTCAGCGCGATCGATTGCCTCTGGGCTTGTGCCTAGTATCGGCACACCTGCATTTTCCAGATCGACAGCAAGCTTAAGTGGAGTTTGCCCACCGTACTGCACGATCACACCTGCAGGCTGCTCAATGTGCACAATTTCTAACACATCTTCTAGAGTAACAGACTCGAAGTAGAGCCGATCTGAAGTGTCATAATCTGTCGATACAGTCTCTGGGTTGCAGTTCACCATAATGGTTTCATAACCCTGCCTGCGCATCGTTAGGGCAGCATGCACGCAGCAATAATCAAACTCAATACCTTGGCCAATGCGGTTGGGGCCACCACCTAGAATCATAATCTTATTGCGCTTGCTTGGGCGAGACTCACATTCTTCTTCATAGGTAGAGTACATATATGCCGTGTCAGTAGCGAACTCTGCTGCACAGGTATCTACACGCTTATATACCGGACGTATACCTAACTTTTGGCGGTGTTGACGGAAGCCTTTTTCAGTAAGACCCAACAACTTAGACAATCGAATATCTGAGAAACCCTTGCGCTTAAGGCTATAAACACGCTCATAATTAAGGTCTGCAAGGCCTAGCTTGGAAAGCTTGGCTTCCTCTTCAATTAGATCGTGCAGCTGCACTAAAAACCAGGGGTCAATACCAGAATATTCATACACTTCTTGAACGCCCATGCCCATGCGCAATGCATCACCGACGTATTGAATACGATCAGCCCGAGGGATTTTAAGTTCGGCAATAATTCGACTACGAGCATCTTCTTGGGTAATGTCTAAAATAGGGTCCAAACCATGGATGCCTGTTTCTAAACCACGCAATGCTTTTTGTAATGACTCCTGGAATGTGCGGCCAATGGCCATGACCTCACCCACAGACTTCATTTGTGTGGTTAAGCGATCGTCTGCTTGAGGGAATTTTTCAAAGGTGAACCGAGGGATTTTGGTCACAACATAGTCAATGGCAGGCTCAAACGAGGCCGGTGTAGCACCACCTGTAATGTCGTTTTGTAGCTCGTCTAGGGTATAGCCTACAGCCAACTTAGCCGCAACTCTTGCAATAGGGAAGCCCGTAGCTTTAGAGGCCAGAGCCGAAGAACGCGATACCCGAGGATTCATTTCGATAACCACCATGCGGCCATCTTCCGGGTTAACACCAAACTGTACGTTAGAACCCCCCGTTTCTACTCCAATTTCACGCAACACTGCCAGTGAGGCATTGCGCATGATTTGATATTCTTTGTCGGTAAGGGTTTGGGCTGGTGCCACAGTAATAGAGTCGCCCGTATGCACACCCATGGCATCAAAATTTTCGATTGAGCAAATGATGATGCAGTTGTCATTGGTGTCACGCACCACCTCCATTTCATACTCTTTCCAACCAATTAAAGACTCATCAATGAGCAATTCACTGGTAGGCGAAAGATCTAATCCGCGGGTGCAAATTTCTTCAAATTCTTCTCGGTTGTATGCAATACCACCACCAGAACCGCCCATGGTGAAGGATGGCCGAATAATGGCTGGAAAACCGATTCGCGTTTGCACATCAAATGCCTGCTCCAAAGTGTGGGCAATTTCAGCACGAGGGCACTCTAGGCCAATATTTTTCATGGCTTTGTCGAAACGATTTCTATCTTCTGCTTTATCAATGGTGTCTGCATCAGCACCAATCATTTCCACATTGTACTTTTCTAACACGCCCATACGATTTAGGTCGAGCGCACAGTTAAGCGCAGTTTGACCACCCATAGTAGGTAAAATGGCACTGGGTCGCTCTTTTTCAATAATCTTCTCTACTGTTTCCCAGCGGATAGGCTCAATGTAGGTGGCATCTGCCATAGACGGGTCGGTCATGATGGTAGCTGGATTAGAGTTTACCAAGATAACGCGGTAGCCTTCTTCGCGAAGCGCTTTGCAGGCTTGAGCACCAGAATAATCAAATTCACAGGCTTGACCAATAATGATAGGGCCAGCGCCAAGGATCAATATACTTTCTAGGTCGGAACGTTTAGGCATGTCAGTTATCCAATAATCTGTGGCTGTTTAGTTGGCTTTTCGAGCTGTCATGATGTCGATAAATCGATCAAACAGCGGCGCTACGTCATGCGGGCCGGGGCTTGCTTCTGGGTGGCCTTGAAAACTAAAGGCCTGCTTATCGGTACGTTCAATACCCTGTAACGAACCATCGAACAAGGACTTGTGCGTAGCCCTCAAGTGACTTGGCATAGCCTCTTCTGACACAGCAAAACCATGATTTTGACTCGTAATCATAACCACTTTAGTGTCAAGATCTTGCACTGGGTGGTTGGCGCCGTGATGGCCAAACTTCATTTTCTCTGTTTTAGCACCAGAAGCCAAGGCTAGCAATTGGTGTCCCAAGCAAATGCCGAACACGGGTGTGTCTGTTTGTAAAATTTCTTTGATGGCAGCAATAGCATAATCACATGGCTCTGGATCACCAGGGCCGTTAGACAAGAACACACCATCTGGATTCATAGCTAGCACGTCTTTAGCGGATGTTTGCGCAGGCACAACGGTTAAATCACAACCCCGCTCAACTAACATACGAAGGATATTACGCTTAACGCCATAGTCGTATGCAACAACCTTTAAATGACCATCCACCTTTTCACGATTACCTTCTACTAAGTCCCAGGTGGAGCCAGTCCAGTTATAGGCCTCTTTAACCGTAACTTCTTTGGCAAGGTCCATACCCTTTAGCCCAGAAAACCCCTTGGCTGCGGCTAAGGCTGCAGCTTCATCAATATTGTCACCTGCCACTATACAGCCACTTTGCGCACCTTTTTCTCGCAAAATACGCGTAAGGCGACGGGTGTCTATATCGGCAATAGCCACAACGTTATTTGCAATTAGGTATTCATCGAGGGGTTGGGTGTTACGCCAGTTACTCGCCATTAAAGGTAAATCTCGAATCACTAAACCAGCAGACCAGACAAACTCAGACTCTTCGTCTTCTGAATTAGTGCCCGTGTTGCCAATATGTGGGTAGGTAAGCGTCACTATTTGGTGCGCGTAGGAGGGGTCCGTTAGAATTTCTTGGTAGCCAGTCATTGAGGTGTTGAACACCACCTCCCCGGTACTTTGGCCAGTGGCGCCGATAGCAACCCCTCTAAATATGCTGCCGTCTTCTAAAGCCAGAATGGCGGGAGTAGTCAATGGGGGCCTCCTCAGGTGTAGTGCGTCATACGTGCAAATGTTTTTTAACAGGTACAAAAAGATGCGGTCTCTAGTCGCAAAAAAGCGAGGTGTGTAAGACACACCCCGCTTTCTATAAATGCTATGACCGGCAGCTAAGTTATTGCGCCTTTTAACTGGCGAAATTATACAGAACTAAAGTGCCATTTGTCTAGCAGATTATTCAGGCCAGGGCTTATAAACTAGCCTTTGAGCGCTAATACATCTTGCATGTCGTACAAACCGGAGGGCTTGCCATGAAGCCAAGCACAGGCGCGCACTGCACCTTTAGCAAAGGTCATACGACTACTGGCCTTATGAGTAATCTCTATGCGCTCACCTTCGCTGGCAAACAGCACCGTATGATCGCCAACTACGTCGCCAGCACGAATGGTTTCAAAACCAATCTCATTAGCCTTTCGTGGCCCAGTATTTCCCTCACGCCCATAAACGGCACATTCGTCTAAGTTACGGCCCATAGCATTGGCCACAACCTCTCCTAAACGCAGGGCCGTACCAGACGGCGCATCAACTTTATGGCGGTGATGGGTTTCAATAATTTCCACATCATAGCCGTCTTGAAGCACGCTAGCTGCACGGTGGAGAATATCTAACAACAGGTTAATACCGACGCTCATATTGGGTGCAAATACTACGGGGGTATGCTGAGCCTGCTCAGCTAATGTTTGCTTGTGCGCACTACTTAAGCCTGTAGTACCTATTACCATGGCTTTGCTTAGCATCACACATTCTTGCAAGTTAGCTAAGGTTAATTCTGGGTTGGTGAAGTCTATAAGCACATCAAAATCATCAGCTGCACCAGCTAGAGAACTTTTAATACTTACACCCAACTTGCCCACACCTGCCAACTCGCCAGCATCTGCACCTACTAAACTACTACTAGGCGAAACGATTGCAGCCCCAAGGGTTAACCCAGGAGCTTGATGAACAGCCTCAACGAGCACTTTACCCATTCGCCCTGCGGCACCCATTACTGCTATTCGCGTCATGCTGCACCTCTATGCATTGCCACGCTTTTTTACTCGCAATGACAGGTTATTTTAACTATCTTCGAAGAAGCTTTTAACACCTTCAAACCAAGATGATTTTTTAGGTGAATGCTTACCTTTAGTGGCTTCCATAGTGTCATGGAATTTACGCAATAAATCCTTTTGCTCTTTATTCAAATGCACTGGTGTTTCAACAGCAACACGACACATAAGATCACCTTGACCACCGCCTCGCACTTGCGTGACCCCTTTACCACGCAGGCGGAACATTTTACCACTTTGAGCGCCTTCAGGGATTTTTAACTTAACACGGCCATCTAAGGTCGGCACTTCAATTTCGCCACCCAAAGCTGCATCAGTAAAGCTAATAGGCACTTCACAGTATAAGTTTTTGCCATCTCGAGTGAATATCTTATGCTCACGCACAGATACTTGTACATACAAATCACCACTTGGGCCACCATTTCCACCAGCTTCACCTTCGCCAGTTAAACGAATGCGGTCACCCGTATCAACGCCAGGTGGGATCTTCACAGATAAGGTTTTGTATTCTTGTACTCGGCCTTCACCATGACATGAATAACACGGGTCGCTAATCACCTTGCCGTTACCATGACAGGTTGGGCAGGTTTGCTGTACTGAGAAAAAACCTTGCTGCATGCGCACTTGGCCTTGGCCATGGCAAGTACCGCAAGTTTTGCTGCTAGTACCAGGCTTGGCACCAGAACCACCACATGGCTTACACTCTACTTGAGTGGGTATACGGATTTCTTCGGTTGTGCCACGCACGGCCTGTTCAAGGTTTAGATCCATGGTGTAACGCAAGTCTGATCCGCGCTGAACGCTTGAACGCCCGCCACCACCAGCACCAGCACCACCAAAAATGTCACCAAACATGTCGCCAAACACATCACCAAAACCAGCACCGCCAGCGCCGCGGGCGTTTGGGTCTACTCCAGCATGACCGTGCTGGTCATACGCAGCTTTCTTTTGGTCGTCTGATAAAATCTCGTAAGCTTCGTTCACTTCTTTGAAGCTTTCTTCGGCCGCTTTATCACCTGGATTACGATCTGGATGATACTTCATCGCCATACGGCGAAAAGCCTTTTTAATTTCTTTTTTATCAGTGCCCTTGGCCACACCAAGAACTTCGTAAAAATCGCGTTTAGACATAGTTATTCCACTAAGCTTCTATTGTATTTTTAACTGCAAGAAGCAGATACAAGAACGCAGGGCCTAAGCCCCGCGTTATAACATTGTGCCGCATTTAAGCAGCACTAGCAGGCGTATTCGGCTTACTTTTTGTCTTTGTCTTCGTCTTTAACTTCTTCAAACTCTGCATCAACAGCGTCATCTGCAGCTGCATCGCCAGCATTTTCAGCATCACCCTGAGCGGCTGCGTCTTCTGCATACATCTTTTGAGCAATTGCACCAGAGGCTTCAGTTAAAGTGGCAGTAGCAGATTCAATGGCTTCTTTGTCTTCGCCTTTTAAAGCTTCTTCAAGCGCATCAATTGCAGTTTGTACTGCTGCTTTTTCTTCGTCTGTGGCCTTCTCACCAGCTTCTTCAATCATCTTCTTAGATGAGTGAACCATGCCATCTGCAGTATTACGGGCTTGTACCATTTCTTCAAACTTCTGATCTTCAGCAGCATTAGCCTCTGCATCTTGTACCATTTGCTCGATTTCTTCATCACTGAGGCCAGAAGAGGCTTTAATGATAATGGACTGTTCTTTACCCGTACCCTTATCTTTAGCAGAGACATTTAAAATACCGTTGGCATCAATGTCGAAACTTACTTCAATCTGTGGCATACCACGGGGTGCTGGTGGAATATCACTAAGGTCAAAACGTCCCAAAGATTTATTCTGCGTCGCCTGCTTGCGCTCACCCTGACACACATGAATGGTCACAGCAGCTTGGTTGTCGTCAGCTGTAGAGAATACCTGAGACTTCTTAGTAGGGATGGTCGTGTTCCTGTCGATCACCGAAGTCATCACACCGCCCATAGTTTCAATACCAAGCGTCAAAGGCGTAACATCTAGCAACAATACGTCAGTAACGTCTCCTGCCAATACACCACCCTGAATCGCTGCGCCCATGGCTACTGCTTCGTCTGGGTTAACATCTTTGCGTGGTTCTTTACCAAAAAAAGTTGTCACTTCAGTTTGAACTAAAGGCATACGGCTTTGGCCGCCAACCATAATCACTTCGTCTATTTCGCTTGCCTCTAGGCCAGCATCTTTAAGCGCTTGGGCACACGGCTTCAGAGTACCAGACACCAAGTCTTCTACCAAAGACTCTAACTTAGCGCGAGAAATCTTAACATTTAAGTGCTTAGGGCCTGAGGCATCTGCCGTAATGTACGGTAAGTTAACATCAGTTTGACTAGAGCTAGACAATTCAACTTTAGCTTTTTCTGCAGCTTCTTTTAGACGCTGCAATGCCAATGGGTCGTTATGTACATCAATACCAGAGTCTTTTTTGAACTCAGCAGCTAAGAACTCAATCAACCGTAGGTCAAAGTCTTCTCCACCTAGGAATGTGTCACCATTAGTGGCTAGCACTTCAAACTGTGTCTCGCCATCTACATCGGCAATTTCAATGATAGAAATATCAAAAGTACCACCACCCAAGTCATACACAGCAATCGTAGAATCGCCACGGCTCTTATCAAGGCCATAAGCCAATGCTGCCGCTGTAGGCTCGTTAATAATGCGCTTAACTTCTAGGCCAGCAATACGGCCAGCATCTTTAGTTGCCTGACGCTGCGAATCATTAAAGTAAGCAGGCACAGTAATTACCGCTTCAGTAACCGTTTCGCCTAAGTAGTCTTCGGCAGTTTTCTTCATCTTTTTCAAGATTTCAGCAGAGATCTGCGGTGGTGCTTTGCTTTCGCCGTTTACGTTAACCCAAGCATCACCGTTATCGGCTGCTTCAATTTTGTAAGGCACCATTTTGATGTCTTTTTGTACCACATCATCTTTGAACTTACGGCCAATTAAACGTTTGATAGCAAATAAGGTATTAACCGGGTTAGTCACAGCTTGACGCTTGGCAGATTGACCGACCAAGATTTCTCCATCACCAGCAAAAGCAATAATGGAAGGCGTGGTGCGATCGCCCTCTGCGTTCTCAATTACTTTAGCGCTGCCGCCATCTAAAACAGACACACATGAGTTGGTTGTGCCTAAGTCGATACCAATAATCTTTCCCATCATAAACTCCAATTCTTAATTCACCCTTAACGGGCTTTTGATTCAATTTTGCTCAGCAGCGTTAGCGGTCTAGGCTGTTCTTAGCCTTAGGCTTAGCCCTGCTTGCTTGTTTGTTATATAGGACCATTTGCCCAAATTTCAACTACAAAACCTTAATTTTTCTATTTAGAAACCACGACCATGGCTGGCCGCACAAGCCGCCCATTTAAGGTGTACCCTTTTTGGAACACTTCCATCACCGTGTTAGGCTCAAGATCTGGGTTAGGCACTGCCGTCATCGCTTCGTGCAACTCTGGATTGAACGGCTCACCATGAGGATCTAGCTGAGTTACATTGAATTTCTGTAATCCATCAAGGAGCATTTTTTGGCTCATCTCAACACCTTCAAGCAAGCCCTTTAAGCTAGCCCCATCAGCGCTGCCCGCTTCAATTGCACGACCTAAGTTATCTAACAAAGACACTACTTCTGTCATTAGCTTTTCTTGGCCAAACTTGTGTGCCTTAGCCACATCTTGCTCACTACGGCGGCGAATATTTTGCGCTTCTGCTTGCGCACGCAACACATCAGCTTGCTGCTCATCTACTTTTACCAAGGCCACTTCTAGTTCGGCCTGCACTGATTCTAGGGTTACTTCCTGCAACACGTCTTCAGTAGGCGCTTCAGCACTGTCTTCAACTACCTCGGTGTCCAGTTCCAGTTCAACTTCAGTTTCAGATGGCTGTTCTTGCTCGCTCATTAACTTCTCCGTTACATAACTTTCGCAACCTTTGCAATAAGATCACTTGACTGACCCTCTATATGGGGACACCGTCGCGCGATTCAAGCAATTACGCGCTGCTTTTATGAGGTTTTAAAAATATATATTGAAGCCTTTCCAAAAATACTGGACATAAACCCACTACTGGTTATAATGCCAGTACAATAATTCACCGGAGCAGCGCCATGTTGCAACAGCTAATTGTTCACCATTATGCGTTAGTAGATTTTTTACACCTAGACTTCAGCGACAAGATGACCGCCATTAGTGGCGAAACTGGCGCGGGTAAATCAATACTTCTTGGTGCACTAGGCTTAACTTTGGGTGATAGAGCTGAGTCTGGGTGTGTTCAGCAGGGGGCAGAACGAGCGGACATTCACGCTGTATTCGACCTTAGCCACTTACCCCGTGTGAAAGATTACTTATCAGCTAAGCATCTGGCGGCAGCCGAAGACCCCGACACCTGCATATTGCGCCGAATGATTAACCAAGATGGCCGCTCCAGAGGCTACATTAACGGCAAACCGGTCAATATAACTGCGCTTAAAGAGCTGGGTCGCCAGCTAATTAATATACACGGCCAGCACGAACACCAGCACTTGCTAGGCCGTGACAGCCATCAAACTCTTTTAGATGCCTTTGGCAATTACCCACAACACCAAGAAGCAGTGGCATCAATAAGCCATGATTGGTTTGAGTTTGATCGACAAATTAAGGCCCTAACGGGTGGCCAGCAGCTCTCTGAAGCTGAGCAACAGTTATTGCAATATCAGGTGGATGAACTTGAGCAGCTAGCCCTATTGCCTGAAGAACTGCTCTGCCTAGAGCAGGAGCACAAGCAACGAGCCAATGCAGACCAACTGCTTCAAGCCGTTCGCTGCGCCCTGCCAGAAAACCCATTAGGTGAAGACCCCACAGCTTGCCTGCAGCGCTGGCAGCACCAACTGCAGAATTTTAGCCAGCATAGCCCCCACCTATTGGCTGCAGTAGACATGCTTGCCAGTGCGGTTATACAAATAGAAGAAAGCCAGATTGAGCTACAGAGCTTTTTACAAGGCTTTGATGAAGACCCAGCACGCCTGCAAACTTTAGAGTACCGCTTAGACCAAATTTATAGCATGGCAAGGAAACATAAAATTCAAGCGGCAGATCTGCCAGAACACCTTGATAAGCTGCAGCAGCAGCTGCAACAAAACCAAGACCAAGAAGGCCAGCTTGAAGCCATCTCCGAACAACAGGCAGCACTTACCGACGCATACGATAGAGCTTCAGCCAAGCTCACTAAAGCAAGACAAGCTGCAGCTAAACAGCTTGAAAAAGCTGTGGGTGAGCAACTTTCATTACTAGGCATGCCCAACTGCCGATTAGAGCTAAGCATGCAGACCAAAGCAGAGACTCGCTTACAGCCCCAGGGACGTGATGACACTGAGATTTTAATTAGCACCAACCCTGGCCAAAGCGCCAAGCCTCTGGCTAAAATCGCCTCTGGTGGTGAATTGTCACGTATCAGCTTAGCGATCCAAGTGGTCATCGCAACTACTAGCATTACGCCAAGCCTTATCTTTGATGAAGTAGACGTGGGCATTGGTGGGGCTACGGCAGAAATTGTTGGCCGACTCTTGTCTCAATTAGGCCAACATTGCCAATTGTTATGTATCACTCACTTGCCACAAGTAGCAAGCCAAGCACAGCACCATTTGCAGGTGAGTAAGTCTAGCCAGGGCCAAACAACACAAACCCAGGTTGCCGCATTAAATGACCATCAAAGAATACAAGAAATTGCGCGAATGCTAGGCGGTGTGAAGCTAACGCAACAAACACTAGCCCACGCTAAAGAAATGTTAGGTACTGGCGCACTCCTGCACTAAACGCAGAGCTAAAGTGCGCCTAAGCAGTTAGTCTTCACTAACGCCATAGAGGTAAACAGTGCGGCTAGTAAGTTCATAACCTAATTCAGCAGCGATCTCTTCCAAGCGCTTGTTTAAAACTGGGTCGTTGAACTCTTTAATTCTGCCCGATTTTATACAAACAATATGGTCATGACTGCTTTCAGTGGCTAATTCAAATACTGAGTTACCACCTTCAAAGTGGTGGCGAACGACCAAGCCAGCAGCTTCAAACTGTGTTAACACCCGATAAACTGTCGCTAAGCCAACATCTTCACCCTGCTCCATGAGCAGCTTATAAATATCTTCTGCACTCCAGTGGTCACCTTCCATAGCTTGTTCGAGCATTTGGTAGATTTTGACACGGGGCAAGGTCACTTTCAGCCCTGCTTTACGTAATTCTTGGCTTTCTGATGCCATAGTAATGTTTACACTCTTTAGACTCATGGGGGATTGAGGTATGATTCTCAACCACATATTCAACACACAGACTTGGTCCATGAAACGCTATCTTATCACGTCTCTTTTTCTCGCGCTTACCAGTGGGTGCTCAAATATCGACAGCCTAGGGTTTCCAGGCGTCCATAAAATTGATATCCAACAGGGTAATCTCATCACCGATGAGATGATAGAGCTACTTAGACCTGGCTTAACCCAAAGCCAAGTGCAGTATGTTATGGGCACACCTCTAGTGGTGGACACCTTTAACCCGAGCCACTGGGACTATATTTATCAATATCGTCGTGGCGATGGCACCTTTGAAGAACGTAAACTTAGGGTCATTTTTGATCAGGGTCGAGTTACCCGTATAGACCAGTAAATAGCCGCCATACTGTTTATAACTATTAGGCTTTTAGCTGCGCTTTAGCTGCTGCTTTGGCAGCACGGTTGGCCCGTGCCACCTTTGGGTCTATAGTTAATGGGCGATAGATTTCTACCCGCTGACCCTGCATAATTTTTTCTACCTGTGGGTTTTTCACCGCTTTGCCAAAAATACCCATAGGGGTGCCGGCAAGCTGCAAGCCGTCAAAGTGTTCAACAATACCCGACATTACCGCGGCATCGTAAACTGTTGTGCCACAAGGGACTTGTAAAGCCATAATTTTTTGTTGATCTGGTAGCGCAAAAGCCACCTCTACATCGATCATATCTGCAGTTTCAATCACATTATTCTCACTTATATATGTGGTCTGCACGCTTACAAAAAGCGTCCACCATATTGCCTGCTATGGGGCTAAAAACACTACTCATTGCCTTACCTCTAAGCCCTGAAACACCGAATTCTAACGCCATTTCCACCTTACAAGCATCATCTGTTAATGGCGTAAATACCCAACTTCCCGTAAGGTAATCAAAGGGACCATCTTGCAACGCTAAGGTTATTTTTTCATCCGCTAGCAACGTATTACGTGTCACAAACTGGTAACTAAGTCCCGCCTTGCTCAAGTATAAGCGAGCGCTCATCGTTGTTAAAGTGGACTCTATCAAATCAACTTTAGAGCAACCATCTAAAAACTCTGGATAACGCTTAACGTCATTCACAAGCGCATACATACTGGCCGCAGAATGCATTACCAAAGCCGAACGGTTTATCTTAGCCACAGATGTTACCCTTAATAAAAAGACTATATTAAAGTTAAAACAGACACCAATAAAGCAATATCATCAATTATTCACTAAATGTCACTGCAGTAGATTCTGGCTTAAGGTAGAATGCGCCCATGGCAAAGAAATCAAAAACTCAAAAGCACTCTTCCGGCACCATTGCGCTCAATAAACGGGCCAAATTTGAATACCATTTAGACCAGCGTATCGAAGCAGGGTTGGTATTAACCGGTTGGGAAATTAAAAGCATTCGTGACGGCCGTGCAAACCTAACAGATTCATATGTGGTTATAAAAGACCAAGAAGCTTATCTTGTAGGGATGCACATATCACCGTTAATGACAGCCTGCACCCACGTGGTAGCAGAGCCCCGCCGTGAACGAAAGCTTTTGTTAAATAAAAAAGAAATATCTCGTTTGTTTGCCTCATCGTCACAAACTGGACAAACTATTGTCGCTACAGCGCTTTACTGGAAAGGCCATCGAGTGAAGTGTGAAATTTGCTTAGCTAAAGGTAAGCAACAGCACGACAAACGGGCTACAGAAAAAGATCGTGACTGGAGTAAGCAAAAGCATCGGATTTTAATGAAGGCCTAGGCCACCATTAGCAAACTAAAAAGGGCACTACCGCGTGCCTGGATACTCAAAACCAAAAAAACACGCCCTAGCTTGCCTTTTGACACCATTTCAACTCTAGTAAACCTCTGAATTAACACCATTATTAATTTAATGCTGCTATAATCATTCCTG
>TARA_B110000090_G_scaffold128877_1_pt1 | contig 20093 bp, 20 predicted proteins | sample TARA_B110000090 | Tara Oceans TARA_B110000090 (sample SAMEA4397239) | marine metagenome | biome: Polar Biome; feature: [SRF] surface water layer (ENVO:00010504); material: water (ENVO:00002006), including particulate matter (ENVO:01000060) such as... | depth 5 m
GGAATGTTTATTTGAAGCCCTAGACTCTATTGATGAAAGTGATCTAGAAAGAATTGTTTATGTCAGAAATCTAGGACATACAGTTACTGAGGCTATAAACCGACAATTATGTCATTATTCATATCATGTAGGACAAATAGTCTTTTTGGCTAAAATGATTAAAGGAGATGATTGGATAAACTTATCTGTTGAAAAAAATAAATCCAAAATTTATAATTTAGATAAGTTTTCTAAAGAGAAAGGTCGCAGACATTTTACTGAAGATTTATAATCATATATCTATAAAGTATAAAAGCGTCAAAACTCAATGAGTTTTGACGCTTTTTGCTTTAAGAATAATTAGATATATTAAAATTCTGAAATAGTCCTTTTAATAATTGAAATACAATCCATTAATTGCTCTTCCGTCATAACTAAAGGTGGAGCAAAACGAATGATATTTCCATGCGTTGGCTTAGCAAGTAATCCATTATCTCGTAATTTCATACAGATATCCCATGCCGTTGAACTATCCTCTGTATCGTTTATTAATATAGCATTTAACAATCCCTTCCCACGAACAGAATTTACCAAATTATTGGTTTCTGCAAATGCAGATAATTCTTTTCGGAAAATTTCACCTAAACGATCTGCGTTCTCTGCTAAATTTTCGTCTTTTACAACTCTAAGAGCTGCAATAGCTACTGCGGCTGCAATTGGATTACCTCCAAAAGTTGAACCGTGATTTCCAGGCTTGATAACATTCATAATAGGATCATTCGCTAAAACAGCAGAAACAGGATATGCTCCACCACTCAATGCTTTTCCTAATATCAAAATATCAGCTTTAACTTCTGGTTCCCCTGAACAATTCTTATCAACGCAAGAGCAATCTCCACAAGTCGCTAATAAACGTCCTGTTCTTGCAATTCCAGTCTGTACCTCATCAGCAATAAAAAGAACATTGTGCTTTACACATAATGCTTTTGCTGCTGCTAAATAACCTTCAGATGGTACATAAACTCCCGCTTCACCTTGAATTGGCTCTACTAGAAACCCTGCAACATTATTATTTTGCTCTAATACCTCTTCTAAAGCAGCTAAGCTATCGTATTCTATTTTTATAAATCCATTCGTAAATGGACCAAAGTTTTTACGTGCAACTGGATCATTTGAAAATGAAATTATAGTAGTTGTCCGTCCGTGAAAATTATTTTCACACACAATAATTTGTGCTTTATTTTCTTCGATTCCTTTTACTTCATATGCCCATTTTCTACATAATTTCAAAGCAGTTTCAACTGCTTCAGCACCAGTATTCATTGGCAATAATTTGTCAAACCCAAAGGTTTCTGTTGCAAATTTCTCATACTCTCCAAGTTTGTCATTATAAAATGCTCTAGAAGTTAATGAAAGTGTTTTTGCCTGTTGTGTCATTGCATCAACAATTCTTGGATGACAATGTCCTTGGTTTACTGCTGAATAAGCAGAAAGAAAATCATAATATCTTTTCCCTTCTACATCCCATACATAAACACCTTCTCCTTTACTAAGTACTACTGGAAGTGGATGATAATTGTGTGCACCATACTTGTTTTCTAAATCGATCGCTTGTTGCGAAGTTAATTGGTCTAAAACAGCCATTTTAATAAGTTTTTAATTAATGAATATACTATCCATTCCTTATCTACCTTTATCCTTTCGATGTATCGAAAATTCAGCGTGGGAAAGAAATCATCCCTAAGAACGTGCAAATTACTAAATATAAATGTCTCTCTAAAATCTTATTCAGACATTTTACCGGCAAGAGAAGAAATCTATATTTCTAAACGTTTTAGTTATCACAATCAAATTAGTATCATTCTTTTTTTATTTTTCTCATAATAGATTGCAAAATATAGGCTCAGTATCCCTTAAATGATTCATTTATTTTTTACACAATAAAGATAAATGAATTAATTAAGCGATAATATTCTGTTGATTATTATTTTTGTCAAATGAGTAGAGGAAAAAAGAAAAATCAAGTATTTGAAAATATTGAAGTGATCGATGCTGGAGCAAGAGGAAAAACTGTTGCCAAAGCACCTGACGGTCGCGTTATATTTTTAACCAATACCGTTCCAGGAGATGTCGTTGATATCAGAACCGGAAAAAAGCGAAAAGCATACTTTGAAGGTACAGCGATAAAATTTCATAAAGAATCTGACAAACGAGTAGAACCTGCTTGCGAGCATTTTGAGCATTGTGGTGGCTGTAAATGGCAGAATATGGGCTATGAGCATCAATTATATTATAAACAAAAAGAAGTTACTCAGAATCTAGTGAGAATTGGACATTTAGATGTACCAAAGGTTACACCAATTTTGGGATGTGAGAAAACTTATTTTTATAGAAATAAAATGGAATTTTCTTTCTCATCAAATCGTTGGTTGACTTATGAAGAAATAAATTCTGATGAAGAAATTGATGACAGAAATGCTTTAGGGTTTCATATTTCTGGAATGTGGGATAAAATTCTTGATGTAAATAAATGTCATTTACAAGAAGATCCTTCTAATGAAATTAGAAATGAATTAAAGAAATTTGCTATTGAAAATGACATTGATTTTTTTAATCCAAGAGCACAAGATGGTTTATTAAGAACTATGATGTTGAGAATAGTCTCTACTTCAGAAATTATGTTGGTTATTCAGTTTTATAAAGAGCATAAAGAAAAGCGAGAGTTATTACTAAATTTCCTAAAAGAAAGGTTTCCACAAATCACTTCTTTACAATATGTAATCAACGGAAAAGCAAATGACACTATATATGATCAAGATATCGTATTGTTTTCTGGTAGAGATCATATTTTTGAGCAAATGGAAGGCTTGAAATTTAAAATTGGCGCGAAATCTTTCTATCAAACCAATTCTACACAAGCCTATGAATTATATAAAATTACACGAGATTTTGCCGGATTATCTGGAGATGAACTTGTGTATGATTTATATACAGGAACTGGAACAATTGCACAATTTGTAGCAAAAAAAGCAAAAAAGGTGATTGGTGTAGAATCTGTTCCTGAAGCAATAGAAGATGCAAAAATAAATGCACAATTAAATGAAATAAACAACGTTGAATTCTTTGCAGGAGATATGAAAGACGTTTTTAATGATTCGTTTATCAAAACTAATGGAAAACCTGACGTTATTATTACAGATCCTCCAAGAGATGGGATGCACAAGAATGTAGTCGCGAAAATTTTAGAAATTGCACCAGAAAAAATTGTGTATGTGAGTTGTAATTCTGCCACACAAGCAAGAGATATATCATTGATGAAAGATGTTTATAAAATATCTAAAACTCAAGCAGTAGATATGTTTCCTCAAACGCATCATGTTGAAAATGTTGTACTTTTAGAAAAAATTTAGAATGAAAAAATTATTAATTCCAATTCTTGCAATCATCACACTTATAATTAGTTGCCAGAAAGATGATATTTGTATAGATCCAGTGACGCCAAATTTGATCATTCGCTTTTATGACAATGATGATCCAACTGAATACAAATCAGTTTCTAATTTATTTGTTTGGGCTGAAGACTTAGACACGATATATGAAGGCGTAAGTACTGATTCAATTGCTATTCCATTAAACCCTGCGCAAGATTTTACAATATATCATTTATCTAGTGGTACAATTCAAGATGACATTACAATTGACTATACTAGAAATGAAGTATTTGTCTCTCGCTCTTGTGGATATAAATATAACTTTAGCGATTTAAATTTATCTGGAGTTACAAATAATTGGATATTAAATACCGAAATTACAAATCAAACTGTAGAAGATGAAACAGAACATATTAAGATTTTGCATTAGCATATTGCTTTTTGCAGTCTCATTTTCAGCAAATGCTCAAGAGGAAGAAACACCAAAAGATTCCATAAAACTAAATGATAAATATGGTTTAAGAATTGGTCTAGATATAAGCAGACCAATAATTTCACTTTTCAACGATGACTTTAAAGGGTTTGAATTAGTGGGAGATTTCAGAATGAGTAAGAACTTATATATTGCTACCGAACTTGGTTTTTATGATAGAACTACAGAAGAAGATTATATCAACTTCAATAGTAAGGGTAGTTATATAAAATTGGGTATAAACTACAATTTATATCAAAATTGGGGAAAGATGAGTAATGAAATATTTGCTGGAGTTAGGTATGGCTTTAGTACTTTTTCTCAAACACTAAACACATACAATCCAAATTTTGATGGAACATATTTTCCAGAATTAACAGTAGATTCGAATACTGAATTTTCTGATTTAAATGCTCATTGGGCAGAGTTAGTTATGGGATTAAAAGTAGAAGTGTTTCATAATTTATATTTAGGAACAAGTATGAGCCTAAAAAAAATGATCCGTCAAAAGCAACCTAAAAACTTTGAGAATTTATATATTCCTGGATTTGAACGAGTCTATTTAAATGAAACAGGTTTTAGTTTTAATTATACCGTTTCTTATCTAATTCCTATTTATAAAAAAGAATAAATAATTATTTCCTTTTTATTCTAAAAAATAGAGAAAACTTTTTTTAAAACCAAATTCAAGGTTTATTAATAAATTTTAATTATTTTTATATATTAAAACAAAGATTATGAACGCGATACCAAGTGTAGATTTATCTGATTTCTTGTCAGATGATAAAGATAGAAAACAAAAATTTGTAAACGAAATTGGAAAAGCATATGAAGAAATTGGTTTTGTTGCTTTAAAAGGTCATTTTTTAAGTGACGATTTAATCAAGAGTTTATATAACGAAATTAAAAACTTTTTTGAACTTCCAGAAAATGTTAAATCTGATTATGAGATTGAGGGAATTGGTGGTCAAAGAGGTTACACTTCTTTTGGAAAAGAACATGCAAAAGGCAAAAAAGAAGGTGATTTAAAAGAATTTTGGCATTTTGGTCAATATGTAAGTGACGATGCTGAATTATCTGAAGTTTATCCTGACAATGTTATGGTAAGCGAACTACCAAAGTTTAACGAAGTTGGTAAAATCACTTATCAAATGCTAGAAAAAACAGCCAAATATGTTTTAAGAGCCTTGGCAATCCATCTAGATCTAGAAGAGACTTATTTTGATAATTATATTAGAAACGGAAACTCAATTTTAAGACCTATCCACTATCCACCAATCAAGACTGCTCCTAAAAATGCTGAAAGAGCTGCAGCACATGGAGACATTAATTTAATTACACTTTTAATGGGTGCTCAAGGAAAAGGTTTACAAGTTCAAAATCACGACGGAGATTGGGTAGATGCAATTGCTCAACCAGACGAATTGATGATTAATGTTGGTGATATGCTAGCGAGACACACAAACAACAGACTTAAATCTACTATTCATAGAGTTGTTAATCCACCTAAAGAATTATGGGGAAACTCTCGTTATTCTATTCCGTTTTTTATGCATCCAATTAGCGAAATGGAATTAAACGTTTTAGATAGTTGTATTGATGGAAAAAATCCAAAAGGATTTGAAGATATTACTGCTGGAGAATTTTTACATGAACGATTAATTGACCTTGGATTGATAAAAGAATAAATGGATTTACAAGCTCAATTAAAAAATTTATTTCCAGATCATACACCGGAGAAATCATCTGAAATTGATGATAGAAACGATACACTTTGGATTCAAGATGAACCAATGATTTGTAAGTATGAAAAAAGGAAAGGAAAACCAATTACTATTATTGAAGGTTATTCTGGTACTGAAACTGATTTTAAAAAATTAGCAAAAGAATTAAAAACAACATTAAGTGTTGGCGGTAGTTTTAAAAACAATCAAATTATAATTCAAGGGGATTATAGAGATAATATAATGGGAATACTGAAAAGTAAAGGATTTAAAGTAAAACGAGTTGGAGGATAATTTTATGAAGAAAAAATTTAAATTGCTTTTTGCAATAATTTTAATTTCACTTTTAGTTTTAGTATTATTAGGTCATTTTGGAATTGGAAACAAGTCTGAAACTGATTCTAAAAAAGGTGAGTACTTAACAATCAATCATGAGAAAATTAGATATCTACAAAAAGGAGTTGGAGATGATCTCATATTAATTCATGGAACTCCAGGATGTATTGAAGACTGGGACTTGGTCATTGATAGCTTATCTAAAAAACATAGAGTTACAGTTCTTGATAGACTTGGTAATGGGTTTTCTACGGCAAATAACTATCAGTATTCATTAGAAGAAAATTCAGATCTAATACATAACCTTATTGATACTTTAAAACTCAAAAATATTACAGTTATTGGGCACTCTTTTGGAGGTTCAACTACTGCTCAACTAGCTGTAGAAAATAACCCGAAAATTGATTCATATATAATGATTGCTCCCCCTTTATTTCAAATTCATCCTGATAATATTTATAAAGTAGCTTCTATCCCTATTTTAGGAAAAGGGTTTGCATATTTTATACACAAAACAAATGCGAAAGAAATTATAAGTGACGGTATTAAAAACTCATTACAAAACAATCCGAAATTACATACTTCTGAATTTGTAAATTACAGAGCCAATTTATGGTCACAACCAAAAGTACTATATACAACTTCTAAAGAAAGAACGAATTATAATCAAGGCCTAAATAAAATAACTCCTAGTTACAGTTCAATTAAAAAACCAATTTCAATTATTGTTGGAGATTCTGATTCTGAAAACATTCTAAAAGATTGTAAAAGATTTAAGAAAATAAGACCTAAAACTAATTTAGTTATTCTTAAAAACACTAAGCATTTTGTTCAAGTTGAAAGAACAAAAGAATTGTTAGAGGAAATAGAAAAACATCTTTCAATGGTAAAAAAAGAGGCAATATAATATGAATAAAATAGCAGAATCAGAACTAATATTAAACAATAACGGGAGTCTTTATCATCTAAACTTATTACCAGAAAATATTGCTAACACCATGATTTTTGTTGGCGATCAAGATAGAGTTTCTAAAGTCACTAAGTACTTTGATAGTATAGATTTTGAAACTCAAAAAAGAGAATTTAAAACTCAAACTGGAACCTATAAAGGAAAACGAATTTCAGTTATTTCTACTGGTATTGGTCCAGACAATATAGATATTGTTATAAATGAATTGGATGCTCTTGTTAACATAGATCTAAAAAACAGAAGCATTAAAGAAAATCATACATCGTTAGATATCGTTAGAATTGGAACATCCGGATCCCTTCAAAATGATATTCCAGTTGATAATTTTGTGATATCATCATATGCAATGGGACTTGACGGTATGCTTTTATCATACGATTGTGAGCATATTTGTCAGAAAGAGATTGAAAATGCATTTATAGATCACACAAATTGGAGTGATAGAAAGGCAAGGCCTTATTGTGTGAAAAATGGCGAAAAATTAGCAGCTAAATTAATGAGTGAAAAAACTTATTTAGGTATTACAGCAACTGCACCTGGTTTTTATGGACCACAGGGAAGAGTATTAAGATTAGGACTTCAAGATTCACAATTAAATTCTAAGATGGATTCTTTTCAATTTAATGAGCATAGAATTACCAATTTAGAAATGGAAACTTCTGCTATTTATGGCTTATCTAAATTACTAGGTCACAATGCTGTTTCAATGAATGCTATAATTGCAAATAGAGCTAATGGAACATTTAGTAAGGATCCATATAAAATAGTTGATGATTTAATTAAATATACTTTAGATAAAATTGCAGGTTAATATGACAAATCTAACTATTGGTGGTGTAAAAGAACATTTTAATATGCCATGGCATTTAGCTATTGAAAACGGAGAGTTTTCTGATAAAAATATCAATCTTACTTGGAAAGATTTTCATGGAGGAACTGGAGCTATGTGCAAAGCTCTTAGAAATAAAGAAATTGATATTGCTGTCTTATTAACTGATGGCATCATTAAAGATGTAATTAATGGCAATGACAGTAAAATTGTACAGACATACATCAACACTCCGCTTCTTTGGGGAGTTCATGTAGCTGCAAATTCAGATTATAAAACCATCGCTGATTTGGAAGGTAAAAAACCTGCAATAAGTAGAATTGGTTCAGGATCTCAATTATTAGCAATTGCAAATGCTAAAAAAAATGGGTGGGATGTTGATTCTTTAGATTTTGAAATTGTTGGGAACCTTGATGGTGGTATTAAAGCTTTGACAAATGGAACTGCAGATTATTTTTTATGGGAACATTTCACAACAAAACCTTGGGTTGATAATGGTACTTTTAGAAGAGTCGGAGATTGTCCATCTCCATGGCCATGCTTTATGATTGCTGTTAGAAATGATGTGTTAGAATCTAATTTTGATGATATAAAAAATGTTCTAAGAGTTATTAATTCTAAAATGAAATCACTTTCTACACATGCTAAAAAACAGCGTTTTATTGACTTGTTTGCTCAACGCTATAATTTAAACAAAGAAGATATCAAAAATTGGCTAATTATAACTGAATGGAATCAAGGAAAATCTATTTCAAGAACTTTAATTAAGACAATACAAAATAAACTGTTAGAATTAAGCGTTATTGAAAAAACAATAGATGTCGAAAAATTAATAAAAAAGATATACCTTTGATTTTTATTTCAAAAAACAATTAAAAATATAGTATGAAAAAAATAGCAATCCTTTTAGTATTCGTTTTTACAGCAGCCGCTTTAACTTCTTGTAAAGCCTCAAAAGGTTGTGGTTTAACGGGAGATACTAATACCCCTGATTCAAATCCTATAGAAAATATTTCTACTCAAGAAACTGTAGTCGTATAAGAAATCTTTTATACTAAAAATTTTAAACTCGTTTCTAAAGTTTCAATTTTTGCCAAAGCATCTGCTTCCTTTTTACGTTCATTTGTAATAACTTGATCTGGAGCATTATTAACAAATCGTTCGTTAGATAATTTTTTCTGAACAGACATTAAGAAACCTTTGGTGTATTTCAACTCTTCTTCCAATTTTTCCTTCTCTGCAACCACATCAATTTCATCACCAAAAGGAATAAAGTACTCGTTAGATTTCACCCTAAAACTAAGTGCCCCTTCAACTTTAGAATCTACATAATTTACATCGGTTAAGTTTCCTAACTTCTTAATTACTGAATCAAAATTAGAATTTAATTTCTCATTATTCAATACAGAAAAATCAATTGTATTTTTAAACGCAATATTTTTATCTTTTCGTATCGATCGGATTCCTGAAATTACTTCTGCAGCAACTGAAAACTCTTCAATAATTGAATTATTGATTGTTTCCGCTTTTGGATATTTAGAGATAATCAATGCTTGTTCAGGAGTTCTTTCAGAAATATAATGCCAAATTTCTTCAGTTAAAAACGGCATAAATGGATGTAACACTTTTAAATTATCTTCCAATATCTCTATAACTGCATTATAAGTCTTACCATCAATTGGTTGTTGGTATTCTGGCTTTATCATCTCCAAAAACCATGAAGAGTAATCGTCCCATAACAACTTATAGATATTTAATAAGGCTTCACTAATTCTGAATTTTTCAAAAGAAGCATCAATACTCTTTAACGTCTCTTGAAATTTAGATGTATACCATTCTATCGCAATTTTTGAAGATTCTGGTTGCTCAATAGATTCAGAAATTTCCCAACCTTTAACCAATCTAAATCCGTTCCAAATTTTATTGGAGAAATTTCTTCCTTGCTCACACAAAGACTCGTCAAATGGCAAATCATTTCCTGCAGGTGAACTCATTAACATACCTACACGAACTCCATCAGCACCATATTTCTCAATCAATTTAATAGGATCAGGAGAATTCCCTAAAGACTTAGACATTTTACGCCCTTGCTTATCTCTGACAATACCTGTGTAATAAACATTCTTAAACGGTAACTCACCTTTATACTCATAACCTGCAATAATCATTCTTGCAACCCAAAAAAACATGATTTCTGGTGCAGTTACAATATCATTGGTAGGATAGTAATAATTTATTTCTTCATTGTCAGGATTATTGATTCCGTCAAAAACTGACATTGGCCATAGCCAAGATGAAAACCAAGTATCTAAAACATCTGGATCTTGAGTTAAGTCGGCCGCCGACAGCGTATTATTTCCTGTTTTTTCTTTAACTTTTATTAAAGCTTCTTCAATATCTTTTCCAACAACAAAATCATTTACTCCATCTCCATAAAAATATGCTGGGATTTGATGTCCCCACCATAACTGACGAGAAATATTCCAATCTCTCACATTCTCCATCCAATTTCTATATGAATTTTTGAATTTTGCTGGATGAAATTGAATGTCATCATTCATAACGTGCTCTAAAGCAGGTTTTGCTAAATCTTCCATTTTCAAAAACCATTGAGCAGAAATTTTTGGCTCTATAACTGCTTTTGTTCTTTCAGAAGTTCCCACTTTATGAGTTATTGGCTCAACTTTAACCAATATCCCCATATCTTCTAATTCCTGTGCAACATCTTTTCTTGCTACTACTCTATCTTTTCCTTTATGGTGTAATCCTAATTCGTTTAAAGTGGCATCATCATTCAAAATATCAATCACATTTAATTGATGGCGATCACCAATTTCTTTGTCATTCATATCATGTGCAGGCGTAATTTTCAAACAACCTGTACCAAACTCAATGTCTACATAATCATCTTCAATAATTGGCACTAATCTATTGCAAATAGGGACAATTACATTTTTTCCAACTAAATGCTTAAAACGATCATCATTCGGGTTTACACAAATTGCAGTATCTCCTAAAATTGTTTCAGGACGTGTTGTAGCAATTGTAATATATTCATCAGAATTTTCTATCTGATACTTTACATAAAATAATTTATCTGTTCTCTCAACATGAATAACTTCTTCATCAGACAATGTTGTTTTTGCTTCTGGATCCCAATTTACCATTCGATAACCGCGATAAATTAATCCCTTTTCATGTAAGTCTAAAAAGGTTTTTATAACAGATTCTGACAAATCATCATCCATTGTAAATTTTGTACGTTCCCAATCACATGAAGCACCTAATTTTTTTAACTGCTCTAGAATAATTCCGCCATGTTTATGCGTCCAATCCCAAGCGTGACCTAAAAATTCTTTTCTTGTTAAGTCTGCTTTATTTATTCCTTCTTCTTTTAATTTAGCAACAACCTTTGCTTCTGTAGCAATTGATGCATGATCTGTACCTGGAACCCAACAAGCGTTGTAACCATTCAATCTTGCACGGCGAATTAACACATCTTGAATTGTATTATTCAGCATATGTCCCATATGTAGAACTCCTGTAACATTTGGTGGTGGAATTACAATTGTATACGCCTCTTTTTCATTTGGTTTTGAATGAAAATAATCATGTTGCATCCAGTAGTCATACCACTTTTTTTCAACTTCTATAGGGCTATATTTTGCGGGAATATTCATTTCGGTCTAATGTTTGCTATTAACAAGATGCAAATGTACAATTATAAGGTTTGATTGTAAAATATTTTGAAAACAAAAAAAAAGAACTAAATTTACAGCCTTAAACAACCCAATTATGAGAAAAATAGCACTATTATTATTTTTGAGTGTATTTACACTTTTAATGAATGCACAAGAAGAAACAGTAAAAGTTGAAGGTCCAGTTTTTGAATTTGAAACTGAAACTATAGACTATGGAAAAATAGAAAAAGATTCTGATGGTCTTCGTGCATTTATATTTACAAATGTTGGAACTCAACCACTGGTTATTAGTCAAGTCAAAGGTAGTTGTGGATGTACAGTCCCAACCAAACCTGAAGATCCAATTATGCCAGGAGAAAAAGGGGAAATAAAAGTAAAATATGCAACAAATAGAATTGGCGGTTTTTCTAAAACAATTACAATAACTTCTAATGCTACTGAAGCAAGAAAAGTTATTAGAATTAAAGGAATTGTTTTAAAACCTGATACTGCTAGTGTTGTAGAAAAACAAAAAACTGTAATCTCTAATTAATTTTTTAATTATAATTTACATAAAAAAGCACTTCTAATGAAGTGCTTTTTTATTTTAGAATATCTTTTAATTTAAATTCAAAATTTAGCATCTCTCCATTTCTATTTACCTGTAACCTTACCGACCTTCCTTCTTTTCCGTGAAACTTTCTTGTTAGTTGCTGTAAATCATAATTATAAACATAAATTCCGTTTATTTTAACAATAATATCATCTTTCATAATTCCTGCTTCGGCAGCTGAAGAACCCTTTCTAACTTGATATATTTTATAAATAGATTTAAACTCATAACTGTATGAATAATCAAAAGATACAGTATTACTCTCTTTTGTCTCGTTATCTTTAGATACTGTAAAAGCAGTTTGGTCACGCTGCTTGACTAACTCTTTACCAAAATGCATAAATTCAATTCCACTTAAATTATATCCAAATTTCTCACTAAACTTACTATTCTTTTTAAAAGTCACTTTAGATTTTGGGTAGTCAAAAACAACTTTAAACCTCTTTAAAATATTACCACCAATACTTCCATTTCTTTCCTTAAATTTCTTTGCATGTAATGTTGAAAGCGAATCTAGGTAAGCAACATTTGGATTGTTGAAAATAAAACTTTTCAATGTAAATGATTTTAGTCTACTGCGTTTACCATAAATACTTCCACTTAAACCTTCTCCTATAAAATCATGAAATGATTTAGATGGAGTCTTTATTTCATTATCCTCGAATAGCCAAATGGAATCAGAACCACCAGAATCAATTAATAACTTAACTTCTAATTCTTTGTTCAATGGGTCAATAACTTTCACTAAACCTTGTATGTAAGGCTTATTTTTATGAAATTCTAAATCAAACGTTTCACATTTTCTACACTTTTTATATTTATACTTATCTGGCTTAGTAAAAGTTAGTCTCTTATTCACATAATCAACAGTAACGACAAAATCTTTTAAAATACTATGGCCTATTAAACCATGCACAGGAATTCCAAGTTTAGAAGAGAAATCTAATTCATCATTATAAACAATATATAAATCTTCATTTGGCGAATACAGTTTTCCTAGTTTAAAACGATTTTGTTTTGAGTATAATACTTCAAGAGGATCACCACCTCCAAGGCCTCTAATTAAAATTTTTTCAACATGATTTATTTCAACTGAATCTTGTGAAGATAAGTTGAAAATTATAGGCTTGCTTACTCCAGAGTCTAAAATAAAAGTAAGTTTACTACCATTAATTTCTAATGGTAGGACAATTAAATTGTTTATTAATTTAAAACTTGTTGTATAAGAATCAGTATTCCCTAGTAATCTAAATTCCTGTGCTTTTGTAGCATATGAATTGAACAAAAGAACAAAGCCGAAAATTATATAATAAAATAGGTCTTTCAAGATAAAATAATTAGATATACAATTTAGTCCTTTTGGTTAATAATATAAAATAATTATGAAAATTTTAACCTTTAGAAATTCACTTAAAAAAAAACATAAATCTCTCAATTTATTTTTGCAAATTTGTCTTAAAATAATTTATAATGCCACATATATCTTCAAAAGGGCAATCTATGCCTGAATCACCAATAAGAAAGCTAGTCCCTTATGCTGAAAGAGCTATTAAAAAAGGTAAAACAATATATCACTTAAACATTGGACAACCAGATATTAAAACTCCAGAAGTTGCTTTGGATGCAGTGTCTTCACATTCATTGAAAATCATTGCTTACACAAGGTCTGAAGGCTCTGAAAAATATAGGACTAAAATTGCAAAGTATTATAGTAAACACAACATCCATGTGAATCATGATGATATAATTGTAACTACTGGAGGAAGTGAAGCTTTACTTTTTGCCTTTGGTAGTGTTATGGATGTTAATGATGAAGTAATTATTCCGGAACCTTTTTACGCAAATTACAATGGCTTCTCAACTGCTTCAGGAGTAAAAATAGTACCAGTTAACTCTAAAATAGAAGATAATTTTGCATTACCTCCAATTGAAGAATTTGAAAAATTAATTACAGATAAAACCAAGGCAATATTGATCTGTAATCCTGGAAACCCTACAGGGTACTTATATAGTAAAGATGAAATAAAAAAACTTGCTGAAATAGTTAAGAAGCATGATTTATTTTTAATAGCAGATGAAGTCTATAGGGAGTTTGCTTACGATGGTATTGAACATTACTCAATTTTACAAGAAAATGACTTAACCGACAATGCTATTATTATAGATTCTGTTTCAAAAAGATACAGTATGTGTGGCGCAAGAATTGGGTGTTTAGTTACAAAAAACAAAGAAGTTATAAAAACTGCTTTGAAATTTGCACAAGCACGTTTAAGCCCTCCTACATTAGCGCAAATTGCTTCTGAAGCAGCACTTGATACTCCTCAAAGTTATTTTGACGAAGTAAAAGAAGAGTATGTGAAAAGAAGAAATATACTTATTAAAGGGTTGCAAAATATTGAAGGTGTTAAAGTTGCAATTCCTAAAGGTGCATTTTACTGTATTGTAGAATTACCCATTACAAACTCTGATAAATTTGCTCAATGGTTATTAGAATCATTTGATGTAAATGGGGAAACAATTATGGTTGCTCCAGCGGCAGGTTTTTATTCAACTCCAGGTGTTGGATTAAACCAAATCAGAATTGCGTATGTATTAAATGAAACTAGTTTGAAAACTGCTGTTAATATTTTAAAAGAGGCCCTTAAAGTTTATAAAGATTAGTGAAAATTAAAAAAAACATATCACTAAAATATTATAATACATTTGGAATAAATGTTAATGCTAAACGCTTTGTAAGTATTGAATCTATTGCGGATTTAAGAGAAATATTAGTAAAAGAAACTGACGTTTTTATTTTGAGTGGAGGAAGTAATTTACTGTTAACCAGCGACATAAATAAGTTGACTTTACACATAGCTTTAAAAGGAGTTGCAGTAGTAAAAGAAACTCAAAACTATGTATATACTGAAGTAAAGGCAGGTGAAAACTGGCATGAGTTCGTTTTATGGTGTATTGAAAACGATTTTGGAGGATTAGAAAATTTATCATTAATTCCCGGAAATGTTGGCACAAGTCCTATGCAAAATATTGGCGCTTATGGAGTAGAAATCAAAGATAATTTTCACCAATTAGAAGCCATAGAAATTGAGAATGGAAAACTGCATACTTTTACAAATGAGGAATGTAAATTCGGATATAGAAATTCAGTTTTTAAAAATGAGCTAAAAGGACAATTTATTATTACTTCTGTTATTTTTAAACTGACTAAAAGAAATCACAAACTCAATTATTCGTATGGAGCAATTCAAAGCGAATTAGAAAAAAGAGAGATTGAAAAACCTACAATTAAAAATATTTCTGATGCTGTGATAGTTATTAGAAATAGCAAACTACCGAATCCAAAAGAGATTGGGAATAGTGGTAGTTTCTTTAAAAATCCAGTTATTACTACTGATACTTTTCTGAAATTACAAGAAAAATATCCTAATATTCCTTCATATACTATTTCTGAAACTGAAATTAAAGTTCCTGCAGGTTGGCTAATAGAACAATGCGGATTTAAAGGGAAACGCTTTGGAGATGCAGGAGTACATACAAAACAAGCTTTAGTTCTAGTAAATTACGACAATGCTACTGGAATTCAAATTCACAATTTGGCTCAAGAGATATTAAAAACGGTTAAAAAAACATTTGATATTTCTTTAGACATAGAAGTGAATGTGATTTAATGAAAAACCTCTTACTTATTTTAAGTATCTTTGTAGTCTCTAAAAAGTATTTTTATTATGAAACTTTTATTTATAACATTTGGTCTATTGGCTTTAGGAGTCGCAGGAATCGCTATTAAAATATGGGCAAAGAAAGATGGAGAGTTTTCTGGAACCTGTGCAAGTCAAAGTCCTGTATTAAATAAAGACGGAGACGTTTGTGGTTTTTGTGGTAAAATGCCTGAAAACTGTGAAAACAACTAGAAAATGCAATTCATTTTTTATGCATTTCTATGCTTCTCTTTTATTCAATTCTGCTTCTATTTAGGTATTTTTAGAGCATTCTCTTTCGCTAAAAAACCAACTAAAAATAATGAGCAACAAAACATACCTGTTTCTGTAATTATTTGCGCTCACAATGAAGCAGAAAACCTAAAAGAATTTTTACCTTTTTTTATCAATCAAGAATACGAGAACTTTGAGCTCTTATTAATAAATGACGCTTCTAATGATGAAACTTTAGATGTTATGGAAAGTTTCAAGCAATTGCATCCAACTAAAATTTCTATTGTTGATGTTGTTCCAAACGAACAATTTTGGAGAAATAAAAAATATGCTTTGTCGCTTGGAATAAAATCCGCAAAATACGAACACCTACTCTTCTCTGATGCAGATTGCAAACCAGTTTCAAATCAATGGATTTCTGAAATCACAAGTAAGTTTACCGAGCAAAAGTCAATTGTTTTAGGATATGGTGCATATGAAAAGATAAACAATTCATGGCTTAACAAACTCATCCGTTTTGAAACACTGTTTACTGCCATTCAATATTTTTCGTACACCAAAATTGGCTTGCCATACATGGGTGTTGGACGAAATTTAGCATACACGAAATCGTTATTTTTTGAATCAAGTGGTTTTGCTAATCACATGCATATAAGATCTGGTGATGATGATTTATTTGTAAATAAAAACGCTACAAACCAGAATATTAGCTTGTCTTATTTTACAGATAGCTTTACGTTATCAAAACCCAAGGCTACTTTCAAAGAATGGATTCATCAGAAAAAAAGACACACAACAACAGCATCACATTATAAGCCAATTCATAAAATTCTATTAGGTGTTTTTTATAGCTCCCAATTGTTATTTTGGCTACTTGTAATCTTACTCTTAGCAACAACTTTTCAATGGAAAATTGTAGTAGGAGTTTTATTACTTAGAAGTATCTCACAATATCTAATCATAGGTGCATCGGCAAAAAAACTAAACGAAAAAGATTTGGTCCTTTGGGCCCCAATCTTAGAAATATTTTTGATTTTCATGCAATTGTTTATCTTTATAAAAAATATTATTGCAAAACCCACACACTGGTAACCGTTTTATGACCAACAAAGAGGAAATCCAAGAAATTATAGAAGAAGCAAGAGAAGGTACTGAAAGTGCTTTTAAGAAGTTGTTGAACACCTACTGGAGTGATGTGTATCGTTTTCAGTTTGCAAAAACCAATAATGAAGATGAAGCAGAAGATATCACCATGAAAACTTTTGCTAAAGCTTTTGATAAAATTGATTTGTACAACGATAACTACAACTTCAAAACGTGGTTAATCTCTATTTCCAAAAATATTTTTATTGATTCTATTAGAGGAAAAAAGAAAGAAACAATATCATTAAACAAAGGTGATTCTGAGGCTTATTTAATTACGGATGCTTCACCATCTCCAGAAGATCAAATCATCAACGAGCAAAACTTAGCGCAATTGCTATCTTACATTAAGCAATTGAATAATAAGCAGCAGAAAATCATCACTTTACGCTATTTTCAGGAATTGAGTTATAAAGAGATTTCGGAATCATTAAATGAATCTATGAGTTCTGTGAAGGTCAATTTATTGAGAGCAAAAAAATCACTTGCCGAAATAATTGCACAAAACAAATGATTAAAAAATTAAAGTCTTTAGGTCCAGGTTTACTCTTTGCTGGAGCAGCAATTGGCGTTTCACATTTAGTACAATCGACACGTGCAGGAGCCGATTTTGGTTTTGGCTTATTATGGGCTTTATTTTTAGTACACTTATTCAAATATCCCTTTTTTCAATATGGTCCACGCTACGCAACTGCAACTGGAGAAAGTTTATTAGACGGTTATTTAAAATTAGGAAAAGGTGTTTTAATTACATATTTTATCCTAAACTTGGCAACAATGTTTACCATTCAAGCAGCAGTAACCATTGTAACTGCTGGTTTAGCAATCAACTTGTTTGGTGTTACAACAAATCCAATAATTTGGAGCCTTATTATTACATGTATCGGATTAATCATCTTAATAAAAGGGCGTTATAATTTTTTAGATAAATTGATGAAAATCATAATTTTAACCTTGACTATTACAACAATAGCTTCAGTTTTTATCGCCTATTTTTCTACAGAAAAAACATTCGCCTTTACACAAATTTTGCCAGAAGGAACTATAGAAATAGGTTTTCTAATTGCGTTTCTTGGTTGGATGCCTGCACCATTAGATGTTTCTATTTGGCAATCTCTTTGGGCCATAGAAAAGCAAAAAAATAATTCAAATTTTAATACTGAAAAAAGTATTTTCGATTTTAATATAGGTTATGTCATTACACTGTTTTTAGGTGTTTGTTTTCTAACTTTAGGAACCTTCGTAATGTATAATTCTGGAGAAATTTTTAGTAATAGTGCAGGGAAATTTACACAACAACTTATTAGTTTATATACAACTACAATTGGCAATTCTATGTATTTATTTGTAGCAATTGCTGCTTTTACAACTATGTTTAGTACCACTTTGACAACTTTAGATGCTTCGCCAAGAGCAATGTCAAAAACGGTAACATTACTATCTAATAAAGTTTCCAAAAATATGTATTGGTTTTGGATACTATTCCTAGCTATTGGAACCATGCTTATTTTAACTTTGTTTAAGTCTGAAATGGGTTCTTTGATAAAAATCGCTACAATCTTATCTTTTTTAACTGCTCCGTTTTATGCTATTATTAATTTTATACTAATCTCTGGAAAACATACACCAAAAAAATGGCAACCTTCTATTGCGATGAAAATATTAAGCTATTTAGGGATATTTTTCTTAATCGGATTTGGTGTTTGGTATCTAATGAATTTGTAGATTTGCAATCAAAATTATTTTCAATGTCTGAAGAAGCAACACTTAGAAAGCCAAAACCAAAATGGCTTAGGGTTAAACTACCAACAGGAAAGAAATATACTGAATTACGTAGTGTAGTTGAGAAGTATGACTTACATACAATTTGTACAAGTGGTAGTTGTCCAAATATGGGTGAATGCTGGAGTGAAGGAACTGCAACATTTATGATCTTAGGAAATATTTGTACACGTTCGTGTGGTTTTTGTGGTGTTAAGACTGGTAGACCTGAAACGGTTGAATGGGAAGAGCCAGAAAAAGTAGCGCGTTCTATAAAAATAATGGAGATCAAACATGCAGTAATTACATCTGTAGATAGAGATGATTTGAAAGATGGAGGTTCAATTATTTGGGCAGAAACTATAAAAGCTATTAGACGCTCTAATCCTAACACTACATTAGAGACTTTAATTCCAGATTTTCAAATGATTCACAGGAATTTAGACCGAATTATTGAAGTTTCTCCTGAAGTTATTTCTCATAATATGGAAACTGTTAGAAGGCTAACAAGAGAAGTAAGAATTCAAGCTAAATACGATAGAAGTCTTGCAGTGCTTAAATATCTTAAAGATAATGGTGCTAAAAGAACAAAATCAGGAATTATGCTTGGTTTAGGTGAAAAAGAAGAAGAAGTTATCCAAACTATGCAAGACCTTGCAGATAATAATGTTGATGTTGTTACTATTGGCCAATATCTACAGCCTAGTAAAAAACACTTACCTATAAAAGAATATATAACACCCGAACAATTTGAAAAATATAAAGAAATAGGTCTTAAAATGGGCTTTAGACATGTTGAAAGTGGTGCATTAGTTAGATCGTCATATAAAGCTCACAAGCATATTCTCTAAGTTATTTACATTAATTGTTAATAAGTAAATTTCAATAATTTATTTTTTAGAATAATCATTAGTAAATTTGTAATTGATTACAGTTGTCATCAATAGGATTATGTGGGGTAGTTACTATTTTGACAATTTTAAATATTTTTTACTTGGGGTAAAAAATTTTAAAGCGCTTATTTATAAGCGCTTTTTTTTGTTTTATATATTAACCTTTTTTTAACATCCATAAATATTTTCGGCATGACATTTGAAGATAACCAATTAACAAAGAGCTAGTAGGCTTTGTTTTCATAATATAAAATTTGAATTAATTTAGCTTAAAAGCGTCCAAGGTATGGGCGCTTTTTTTGTTATCTATTTTAGTGCTTTTGTAAAAAT